>ERZ807291.87-NODE-87-length-132065-cov-37.291720_pt1 | contig 132065 bp, 112 predicted proteins | sample MGYA00521257_ERZ807291 | MGnify/ENA primary metagenome ERZ807291 (study PRJEB31413, sample SAMN03169783) | marine metagenome | biome: Marine; feature: Water; material: Subsurface seawater | place: North Sea | collected 2011-04-28 | depth 1 m m ... | reverse complement strand
AGGGTTGCGGTGAACATCAAGAAGGCAAGGAACAGAGGAGTGCTGTTGCGCATGGCTGAACCATTTGTGTTGAGCATATGTAGTTTGGCAGGATTCTTGTGAGTCGAAACCCATGTTCTCCGCACCCCGGACCCAAGTGGCCCAACTTGCAGCCACCGTACGTACTCCTCGTGCGCTGACTCAACTGAATTGTTGTTGAGGTCATTGATGGTAAATCTGACCTAACCATGAACAAATTCGTTCAGAGAGTTCTACATCAGCCGAAGAAAACGCAGCAGGAAGGTCCGAATCTAAGTCCAGAACTGCAACGACCTCACCGCGTGAGTTTTTTACAGGGACAACAATCTCGCTGTTGGTGCTCGAACTACAAGCGATGTGTTCTGCACGTGCATGAACGTCTGGGACATCTTGTGTCTCGCCAGTTCGGGCAGCAGCACCACAAATCCCTTTGTCGAAAGGAATGCTTAGGCATCCGTGCCCTCCCTGATACGGGCCAATCTTGAGCATGCCAGGTGAAGTTGTTCGATAAAATCCGGTCCAGTGGTAGTGGTCGAAGGCATTGTGCAATTCACAAGTCACGGTCGCCATAGCCGTGACCCAGTCGTCCTCACCGTCAAGGATGGCTGTGATTCGCTGATACACCACGTCATGTTCCATGGTTTGCGGGAGTAAACTGCCCTATTCAAAGGTTCATTCTGAATAATCATACAACGATTAATGAACACCTCGTCGTTGGAATGATCATGAACAAGTCTGTTATCTCTAATCAGCCAATGGGTTTTGTACGAAACACGCTTGACCCGTTCTTGTTTTGTGTTCACCATCTTGATTTGTATCCAGAAGGAAACGAACTTCAAGGTCCAAACGAGCCATTGATTGGCCGTAACATTGGCTCAGACTTTGATGAATCAAACGATTGGAAAATGTACCACGGCAGAGTTGTCCCCGGTTTTCCTGCTCATCCGCACCGAGGTTTTGAAACCATCACGGTTGTTCTTGACGGTCTTGTCGACCACTTCGATTCGGGCGGTTCCACTGGGCGATACGGATACGGTGATGTGCAGTGGATGACGGCTGGCTCAGGACTTCAACACTCGGAGATGTTTCCCCTTGTCAACCAAGACAAACCCAATCGTTTGGACTTGTTTCAGATTTGGATTAACCTCCCTGCGAAGGACAAAATGACAGAACCAGGATACGAAATGATTTGGGCGCATGATGTCCCACACATTCAGTTGGATAGTGGTGAGGTTAAAATCCTCTCAGGGAGCTGGAACGAGCATGTTGCACCGGCTGCTCCAAGTGCATCTTGGGCCAACGATCCTGACAACGAAGTCGCTCTCTACATCCTTACCATCAAAGCAGGAGGTTCAGTTGAACTTCCCACTGCTTCTGCAGATGCCAACCGAATGATGTATCACATCAATGGCGGGACTGCTACCGTTGAATCACATCAACTCAAACCAACCTATGGGATGGAACTCCATGCCAATCTTCCAACCACTATCGAAGCAAACGATGAAGACGTTCGAGTTCTCGTTCTTCAAGGGAAACCAATTGCTGAACCTGTTTCAAAACACGGACCATTTGTGATGAATACTGTTGATGAGATTTACCAAGCGTTTAGTGATTACCAACGAACTGAGTTCGGTGGTTGGCCGTGGGGCCCCTCCGATATCGTCCACCCCCGTGACCAAAGGCGCTTCGCCAAGATGAGCGACGGGCGAGAGATTGTCCCCCCGAATTAATTCCGAACGCCATGTCGTCCGAACTTTACGAGGTTCAAACTCTGGGGGGTCGCACACGACGGCAATTGCCGACCAATTCTGGATGCCATTGCAACAGCGGTATGATTTGGCAAGAAACGTCATCGAGGTATTACTTCAACAATGAGGCCTGTGACTTAGTTCCATTTTTGCCAAGTTACGGAGCCCGGAATTTTGTAGAAGTATGCTCCTGAATTTTCAGGGAATTCCAACCATTCATAGCCGTCATCTCCGACAACACCTGTTGAATCAGCAGGCGGAGTGGTCTCCAAGGATGGAGGCCCTTGCGGCGGACCTGTGATTGCAGGGGAAGTTATGCTCAGCTCCACAAAGGGGGCAATCTCATCCTCAATTCGTGGCTCTTGTTTGATTGATTCAGATGAAACAGCCGGGTCGAACGGTGTCGCTCGTCGTCTGATGGCAACAAGTACAACTGGAATAATCAGCAAGAATCCAATGGCAGCTCCGGTTGCAGCCGACATCCCACTTTTCACAGAGTTACCATCTAGTGAGGCACAAGCCGTTGGAGTTGTTGATCCAGTGTACTGATTTGTTGTTTCTGCTGGACAAGCTGTTTGATTGGCTTGACCTGTTTGGTCAACATAGTGGTTTGCATCGGCGAGAACACAAGAGGTTTGACCGACATCCGGTTGATAGGTTCCAAGAGCACAAGGGGTCTGAGCCGTTTGGCCGATGTTTGCCACATAGTATCCCGAATCTGCAAGGACACAGGTCGCTTGTGCTGTTGTTGATTGATAGGTCCCAAGAGCACAAGGTGTCTGTACAGTTTGGGCTTCGGTTGGCGCATAGTAACCTGCGTCAGCAAGGTTACAAGAGGATTGACCTATGTTGAGTTGGTAGGTCCCGGGAGCACAGGGGGTCTGTGACATTTGGCTTAAAGTTGGCACGTAGTAACCTGCCTCGGCAATTTCACATGAGGTTTGACCAGTGTTCGATTGATAGGTTCCAACGCCGCAAGGACTCGGTTGAGTTTGGGCCAGAGTTGGCACGTAGTAGCCTGCCGGTGCGTCTTCACAGGATGGTTGGCCGGATTGAGGTTGATATGCTCCCATAGCACAAGCGGTTTGACGAGTTTGGCCTTCAATTGGAACAAAATAGCCCGGATCTGCATCATCACATGACGAGCGCCCAGTGTTCGGGTTATAGGTCCCTGCTGTACATGCGGTCTGAGCTGTTTGGCCAGTTTGATCAACGTAGTATCCTGCATTAGCAACAATACATGACGATTGTCCAACGCGTTCCATGTACGTTCCTAATGAACACGCGGTTTGTGACGTTTGGGCAGTTGTCGCTACATAATAGCCTGCATCAGCGTCATCACAGGAGGATTGACCTGTGTTCGCTTGGTATGTCCCAGCAGAACAGGCGGTTTGGTTTGATTGGCCTTGAGTTGGCACAAAGTATCCTGCATCAGCACCATCACACGAGGATTGACCAGTGTTCACTTGGAATGTTCCCGCTGAGCAAGCGGCCTGACTTGATTGGCCCGTTTGGCTAACATAGTATCCTGCATCGGCATCATCACATGAGGATTGACCTGTGCTTGGTTGGTACGTTCCTATCGCACAAGGCGTTTGCGACGATTGGGTTGTGGTTGCAACATAGTATCCTGCATCGGCAACAACACACGAGGACTGCCCCGTATTCGCTTGGTAGGTTCCAGCCGCACAAGCAGTCTGACTGACTTGGCCGGAGGATGGAACATAATAGCCTGCGTCGGCATCTGAGCAGGCTGATGAACTGGATGAGCCGGTGTTCGGGTTGTAGGTGCCTACAGCACAAGCAGTCTGCATTGATTGGCCAGTTTGATCCACAAAGTGACCTGCATCGGCGTGATCGCATGAGATTTGACTAACATTTGCTTGATAGGTCCCAGGAGAACATGCGGTTTGATTGGATTGGCCGGTCGAGGGCACATAGTGACCCGCATCTGCGTCAGTAGCATACATTGAACCAGATGAAGGAACATACTTCCCTTGAGGTGCATCAACACAAAGATACCTGCCAAATTGACCTGATTCACACTTCACACCACGGAATGGGTTCGCTGGAGCAAGGTCGATGAGGTCGTAAACACCGTCATCATCTCGGTCGCCATCAACCAACAATGCTGTGCGATTAGCACCAAAGCTGCTCGTGAGCGTGGGCGTGGTGTGGTCTGTAGTTCCTCCGTTGCCCAATTGGCCAAAATACCCCATCCCCCAACATGACACATCACCATTATCTAGGACAGCACAAGTATGTCGAGCACCAGATGATAGGGCAACGGCGGTACGCCCCACCCCGATGCTGTCGGTGAGTGTTGGCGTAAGCATGTCACTCCCCCCCCCCCCTGAATTGCCCAATCGGCCGTTCGATGCGGACCCCCAGCACGACACAGCACCGTTGTCAAGAATGGCACAAGTGTGAACATCTCCAGATGAGAGCGCAACAGCGGTTCGACCTACACCAAAGCTGCTCGTGAGCGTGGGCGTGGTTTGGTCTGTAGTTCCTCCGTTGCCCAATTGTCCCTCACTATTTCTCCCCCAGCATGAAACAGAACCGCTGTCGAGAAGAACACAGGTATGATACCATCCAGACGAAATCGCAACGGCGGTACTCCCAGTACCGAGGCTGTTCGTGATTGTGGGTGTGCTTTGGTCGGCCGTTCCTCCATTGCCCAATTGGCCATACCCACCCGAGCCCCAACACGACACATCACCGTTGTCGAGGATAACACAGGTGTGATGACCCCCCGAAGAGACTGTCACGGCCGTGCGACCAGGACCGAGGCTGCTGGTGAGTGTAGGGGTGTTCGAGGAGCCGCCACCATTGCCCGGCGAACTGCCCCAACACGAGACGGAGCCGTTGTCAAGAATGGCACAGACGGGAGAAGAAAGGCTATGCTTTCCAACTGAAAGAGCGACGGCTGAACGTCCAACACCTAGACTGCTCGTAAGTGTTGGAGTTGTTTTGTCTGATGATCCACCATTACCGAGTTTACCTCCGAAACCACTCCCCCAACAGGCGACTGAGCCGTTGTCTAAAATAGCGCAACTGCTATAGCCCCCGGAAGAGATTTCAACGGCTGTACGACCAACACCTAGACTATTCGTGAGTGTTGGAGTGGATGAGGAAGTGGTGCCCCCGTTGCCCAATTGGCCTTCATCATTTCTTCCCCAGCATGAAACAGAACCGTTGTCGAGAATTACACAGGTGTGGGGGTTTCCGGAGGAAATCGATCGTTCCCGATAGTCTAGGTTTAAACGTGTTTGAAAAATCATGTAAGTGCCGTCTCCATCAAGGTCTCGTTCAGATAATGCAACATTTTGACCTGTGCCAAAATCAATGGCAGTGGATGGAGGTGTGCTTCTTCCGGTGCTGGTTTCGCCATCGCCCAACTGTCCGTTGGCATCGCCACCCCAACACTTCAAGTCGTTGTTATCGAGGATGGCACAGGTGTGGGACCATCCAGCAGAAACGGCAACAGCCGTTCGGCCTACCCCGAGGTCGATGGATGTTGACGAAGGGGCGCTGAGATTGGTGTTGACGCCGCCGACACCCAACTGCCCGTGTTCGTTATTTCCCCAACACTTCAAGTCGTTGTTATCAAGAATGGCGCAGGTGTGGGCTCCACCAGCGGTGACGGCAACAGCCGTTCGGCCTGTACCAAGATTGATGGCTGTAGGAGGAGGTGAACTGCTGCTGTTGTCGCTTCCCCCGTCGCCTAACTGTCCGTAGTCGTCCATTCCCCAGCATTTCAGGTCACCGTTGTCAAGGATAGCGCAGGTATGGCCATCACCTGCTGACACGGCTACCGCAGTTCGGCCCATCCCGAGGTTGATGGCAGAGGAAGTTGGTATGTTTCTTGAACCAAAGTATGAGATGTTTCCACCGTCGCCCAACTGCCCGTGACCATCCCAACCCCAGCACTTCAGATCGCCGTTGTCAAGGATGGCGCAGGTATGGAAGAACCCAGCAGAAACGGCGAGCGCAGTCCGGCCCGAGCCGAGGTTGATGGCCGTTGATGGAGGTGCGTCAAAGTCGGTTTCGCCATATCCCAAAGCCCCAAACGAATCCCCCCCCCAGCACTTCAAGTCGCCATTATCGAGGATGGCGCAAGTGTGACGACTACCTGCGGAAACAACAATTGCGGTACGATTGGTTCCGAGGTTGATAGAAGCGGAGGGGGGAGAGGTAGTGCCAGTCCTGGTGGATCTAGTATCCCCCAATTGGCCGTACCAATCATCCCCCCAGCATTTCAAGTCGCCGTTATCAAGGATGGCGCAGGTATGATTTGATGCCGCTGCAATAGAAACAGCCGTACGGCCGATACCAAGATTCTCTGTGAGGGCAGGTGTGTGCTTGTCGGAGAAGTTTCCATTGCCCAACTGTCCGTCATCGCCAAACCCCCAACACGAGATTGTACCATTTTGGAGAACAACACAGTTGTGGGTAGACCCGGATGAAAGTGTAGAATCAGTAAAAATAGAGCCATCTTGAAAACCAGGTTCATTGATTTGCGTGAGAGGGAGAATAACATTCCTCACCTCGCTTTGCTCAGACAAATCAGTGTATTCGGACTCATTCAAACTACCAATCGCAACAGAAATTGCTAGAAAAATCATCAGACCAGAGAGGAAAAAAGCCTTTGATAGCACATTTGCAGATGCAGCACTGACCATACATTAACCAAGTGTGGTAGATTATTAAATCATTCTAAGTCGTTCAGAGCCCTTGAGCACTTGCAATATCTTGTGAGTCGAAACCCCATGTCGTCCGGAAAATCAATCACATCGAGATTTGAAAAACAAATCGTGTACCATTTCTTGGTGAATACACATGCCTGTTTCTGTGATAAAGGTAAAAATGGTATTTGCGTTCTCATCTTTAGGTAAAACCACACCTATTCTGTCTAAATTAGCTTCTAATTTCTGCTTTGTAAAGAGAGAGCTATCTCCTTTATTGATATAGAAACCAGCACCAATCTCTGGAGAATTCCACAAGGTAACGGCTTTGTCTAATCTATCGTGTATTGCTGCGAAATGCTCTAATCCGAAAAAATCTAAATCTGCGAAATGGATGAAATTACATCCTTTTTTTGCTGATTCCTCCATCCAATCAATTTTGATTCGTGATGGATTACCGCTAAGCAGGATCACTCCATCTAAATCTGGACAATTCTGGCTATTACATGCAAAGAAGCTCTCATGATTCTCAACACTTACCCAAAGGCCTTGAGCATGAAAATCAGTCACCTGTAAGTCCAACCCTACAACTCCATGACGCTCAGTCATTTCAGAAAGCGTTCCGTGATCATGTTGTGGTCTTGAAAATACTTTGATTAGGATTGAGGAATCAACTTTAACTGTTGTCCCTTTGGAGTCTCGGCTGCGTTTTGCAGCGCTTTCTCTGCTATCATTTTCAAAATGGACTGAATCTAAACCATCAGGGAACTCATTGTCTAAAACAAGTTCGAAGAGTTCCCAATTTGAAACAAAAATCTTGAATTTTCGGTTTCCTTTGGGTCTTTTTTTCATCAAAACTCCTCTTGAAATGAGTTCTGTTACCCTTCCTTGTTCCCCTTTTGGAACCTCTTCTTGGCTTACAGGGACTTTACGATTTAGTCGATCAAAAAGTTTCCATTTAGGATTCACTAATCTCCACCTTCCTTTTCCAACTAGACCTGTTGTGATCGTCAAGAATCTTATCATTTCCAGTCCCCACCAAATGATAGAAGTCTGGAATTACCCAAGTTACCTTAGGAGTTGCAGTTACTGGATTCAAATTACGTTTGATGATGTATTGGATGATCGTGTCAAAGTTGTCATCATCAAGATCTCCAACTTCATCAATGAAGATTGGAATTGATGCCCCTTCAGCAAGCATACCTCCAATAATCTCACTGTAGATTGCAACCTTAATTGCGAGCGTAGTACCGTTAGATTCAATTTTCTTAAGGTTTGGATAGGTCGTTTCGTGTCCATCATCATTCACAACAAACGCAAGGCCAAGTATGCTGCTGAGAGTTAACTCACCCTTTTTCATAAGTGATTCTAATCGAGTCACATCTGCCTCAGATTGGAAGAAGAGAGTTTTTTGGGCAGCATTTTCTTCTAGGACGGATTTAATGAGATTATGAACATCTGAATCGATAATATTGACCTTGATCCTTACAGATTCGAGATTCGAAATCGTGGTAGATGAAAGCCTACGGTTGACCTTTTTCACTTCTTTCTCAATTCTCTGGATGCTTTCCATGAATCTTTGTAAGTTGTCAGTTAATGATGCGAAAAAGGCCCTAATGTTGGATTCCTGAATTTGTTTCTTGTCTTCAAATTGTTCCTCTTCGTTACGAAGATACTCAATACCTTCACTGAGATCCGACATAAAATGAATTCGATTAAGAGCATGAAACATATCTCGTAATGCGTCATTCAAAGACGCTCTTTTACCAGACAATTTCGAACAACTTTTTACAACCTTGTCTAATGTGTTTGTAAAATCATGCAGTTCAACTCTCTTTTCAGAGTCATTACGAACAATGAACTCATATTGATCAATTAGGTTGATTTTTTCATCAATGGCTAAGATATTCGTTTCTACTGTTTTTAATTCCGCCTCTATTGTTTGAATTTCACGTATTCTGGCATTGATACCAGAACGCAATGCCATATGCTCAGATTCAATTGAGGAAATTACTTTTTCTAGTTCCACTAGTTCTAGTTCGCATTGTTTTAAGTCCTTTTCAATATCCTTATGCTTCTTTAGTCGTTCAATATTTTTTTGCCCATTCTCTATTAGAAGGGTCAATTCTTTCTTACGTTTCCGAGATTCCTCTTGACTATCAATGAGAATCTTATCCTGATTAAGATCATTGAGTTCCTTAGTGAGTTCATTCAAACGTGTCGATAGCTGTGCCACAGTGAGTTGTTCAGAAATTTCTACAAGTGGAATACCAGAAACATCTAAACTCATTTCATCGAAATTCACATTTTCCGTATCCCGGTATTCAGAGATGATTCCTTTGAGGAACTTTAGACTGTCTCTTCCAAGACTTCCATTTGGAATCACGGACAATAAATCATCGTTGAAAACAGTGGTAAGAACGGATAAATCATTGGATGAAAATCCAGCACCCACAAGTGCCTTTTTCAGTGTCATCTCACCTGCAATCTCTGCTTTTGTAGACCTAATATTCAGTTCAGTTCGTTCGATTAAGCTTGAGATTGAATGGTTAGATCGTTTGCTCGAAGACTGCATAGCCATCGCTCGGTCGATTTTCTCCATTTCAGAAACATATTCAAAAATCTTCATTTCTAAACCTGGTTCAATCTTGGAGATATAATCTAACTCGATCTTATAGTCACTGATTTTTGTCTCAAACCCACCAGAGTGCTTAACCTTGCTTTTGAGATTGGCTTGCATTTCCAGCAATTTATTTTCATCAACCTGAATTTGTGCATTCATCGTTCTGATGAGTTGCTCATTTTGTGATTGCTGTCCTAAAATTTTAGCCACAAAGTCGTTTCTAGTGGCAAGAGTTGCATTTACTTTACCCGATAAATCCAAAACGCTATGTCTAAAATCATCATAGTCTGAGATCAGTTTTTTTATGCCTACACGATGTTTTTGAAACGACGATAACACTTTCGATTCGTGCAGTAATTCTTGGAGTTGAGATTCTTTGTCGGAAAGATCGATTCGGCGATTATTGCTTGTGGTCCACATACCAACAAATAGGTCTCGCAATCGTTGATCTTCGATGCTGCTAAAGCCAAGAATATCCTTGAAGAGCATCCTAAATGCTTTCAAATCCGACCTTTTTTTGCTTCGAAGCAAACCAATATCCTCCACGAGAAATGAATTGAATCCTTTTGTATCCTTGATTCGCTTAGAGTTCCGCTTGATAAGGTACTTCTGTATCTCATCCCATTTACAGGGAGACGCAGGATCGCCGTTCTCGTGGAAATCCATGAATTGCTCTACATCCAGACCGCCATGCCAATGCTCATATTCAGCACCCCACTTGTCTAGAGCACCTAAACCTCGAATCATCAGGCAATGGGGTCCCACTGCGGTTTGAAATTCAAACAAGACATACGCACCCTGCCCGAAATAGTGCTTCTTTGTTGCATCAATTGAGTGTCCATCCCAAGAGCATTCTTTCAAGTCATAACAGATCGCTAGCTGAATCGCATTTATGAGAGTAGTTTTCCCATTTCGATTTCCACCTGAAAGATGAACTGGTGATTCAATATTGAAATCAGCAAACGCAAACTTCCCACTTCTGATGAGTACCATTCTTGACAATTTGATGTTGTACTCTACGCTCATTCTTCTTCCTCCAACGCATCCACCTTTGGAATTTCAAGCCGAGTGTATCGAAAGATTCTTTCAGATGCTTTTTGCAAAACAATCCTTCCATCAACGATTTTATGAAAACCAAATGAAGCAAGAGATTTCAATTTGGATTGAACTTCATCGTTATCTGAAACCCCAAGTTGTTTCAGAGCTTTGGAGAACCGACCAGTGTTGTGAAGATCAACACTGTCCATAGGGATACTAGTTCTTCCTGTGAGGAAATCATCCAATCCCTCATCGCCATTGAGATTTTTCACTTCAAGAATAAGGATATTGAGCATTGCCACGATTAATCTTGCCCTTTTTAATTCGATAAGGTCACTTGAATTGCTTGTTTTGAAATAGCAATATCCAACGTCACTGACGATTTCCAGCTCAATATCAAGTTCTGAAAAGTATGAACATAGATCTCCCTGGTTTTCTATGATGTATGTCCACATAGGGTGGCCAATGGATATGTGTGAACCAGTCCTAAGTTCATCAAAAACATCTTTTTTCGTATAATTAGTCATGACTTTATCTCCAGTGTTACAGGTTTGGATTCTAGTATAAACTCGCTATTCTCTTTGGAGTATACTTTCCTTTTTGATTTTCGGTTGATTATCAGATGAAGCCCACTTCGTTGAGAATATACAGCGATCGCACATTCCTGCAGAGAATGATTGGCAGTAAAAGGATGATTGATTACATATTCCATCCCATCAGAAACTTGAGTTTTTCCATCCAATAAACTCAATATGTCCAAAGGAGGATTGATTTGGTCAACCTCATATGTAGAAGGTCTCTGTGGTATTATGTATTCTGATTCATCTTGGACGTCGGAAAGAGTGAGAATAAATGAATCAACGCTCAAATCATCAAACAACTGAGATATCCTGATAGAAGGAATACTGAGTATAACATTAGGATTGAAAGAGTTTAGTGTGATAATGTGATTAACTAAATTTTCTGCAGAATTTATAATCGAGATTGTAGATTTCATCTGTTGAACCAGTTTATACAATGGCCTAACCTCTTTGATCATGATATCGTGGGCTATTGAGACTCTATCCCATGTGAAGTCAATCTGTTCCAATAATTTGTCTGCATCTCGCCTAATGTTTAGATTAGCAATTGGATTAATGGAAATAGATTCCAAAATATGCCTAACATCTCTTCGTTCGGATTGTAAAGCGCTGGATATGTCCCTGAACTCACTAATAGGGTCGATGTCCTCCTCCCATAGTTTTGAAACTTTAGCAATAAATTGGAAACGATCTTCTTCCTTGAGTAATCGAAGCGATGATGACGATGTGATTACGGTCCTTACGTTCTCATCAGCAGAACCGCGCAAAGACAAGAGTTTTGTTGTCATATCTCGCACCCTCTCTTTGATATGCGCTTCTTTCTGCCTCAGGGTTGATGAAGATTCACTGAGGATTTCTTGTATTTTCTTCACTTGAGAAAACACTTCAGTAAACAACTGCTCAATTCTAGAACCTGGCATCATGCTTGAGGAATCCGAAGCCCATAGGATAAAACTAGCAACTGGACCATTTACTCTCAATAAGGTACCGTCTAGTATTATTGCATCTGCATCAATTAGCTGCGAAAGGATGTTTTCTGGCAAAACGTTAGGTTCGACGGTACGGCAATGTTCCAACGTTTGATTGTACGTGAGTGATTTTCCAGACTGTTCTCGCTCAACAATCCACCTCAGTAGTCTTCCATGTTTGGAAATATATCTCAAACGATCATTGAACCCAATTACACGACCCATTTGTATTTCCTCCAATTCTGATAGTTGCGAATTTTGATTGATGTATCACTTGTCTTTATCCTTCAACAGTTCAAGAAGTGCAATTACTCCAATTCCTGCGGCTGCACCTGCAAGACCGCCAATTAAAGCAGCATTGAAGACCTCATCGGTTCCCGATTTCTTGGCCCTTTCTCTCAATTTTTTTAGTTGATATGCAATTACCTGCTGAGAAGTATCGAGAGCATCTGCAATCTCAGATTGACTAAATCCCAATGCTCTCATCTTCAATAATTCCGCAAGTTGCCTCGCATCTAGCGCCATAAGTCATGCTAACTACCAACACCCTATAAATTTGTATTATACAAAATAATTAACATATATACGAAAATACATGCCCCCTTTTGTCATATACAAACAGGTGATAAATTTCGACAATACGAAGCATTCAAACGGCTGACGAGGTATTTAGGAACATGGGCATAAAACAATACCATGAAGAAGAATTAACCCCCGATTGGGTAAGAGCAAGACTGGCGAGCATCAAATACGGAGAATTGCGAAACCACCGTGTATCAACCAAGAAAAACGATCACAGGATCTCCTTATGGGTGGCCTGTGATTTCATAGACATGGGCGTCAAAAGTGCTGAAGCAATAACCGACACAGACTGGCTGAATCTTGTTGAACGATACCGAACAGGACAAACGAGAAGCGGAAATCCACTCACCGAAGGCAGTATTCGAAAGCGCAAAGAAGGCCTGGTTCAGATACTCAAGGCTATGAAACTCAGTGATATCCTTCACTTCGTAGAGATGTGGAAAGAAAAAAAGGAAGCAAAGGACGTCACATACTGGAATTTTGATGAAATGGAAGCCATGAATCGACATGCGTTCCAGATGTCGGTCGAACCAAAGCAACTCAAGTTCGCCGTAGTTCACTTTTTGCATTACTACATCGCACCACGCCGGCAGGACTCTGCAAAATTCAAATGGAAATGCATTGACCTTCTAAGTGGTATCACTCAATTCAATGCAAGCAAGAACGAAAAGCGATGTGTGGCGATAATTAGCGAAGTACATTTGACAGTGTTTAGGAAGTACAAAGCTTGGCTCGAAGAACAAGGACATGACATGACTTATCTCTTCCCATCCTCAAATGCAGGGAACTCGGGAACAACAAAAGTGAAACAACCCCATGTTTCAGATAAGTCGATCAACTCATGGTTAGCCAAGGTACGGAAAGGCGCTGAACCGTATTACGGACAGACCATTCGGCCATATGCTTCGCATACATACCGACACACACTCGCTATGCGAATGCTCGACAATGGCGTTTCATACGAGAATATTGCACGCATCCTCGGAGACACAGTAGCAACCATCGAAGCACATTACTCAGAGCTTGTCATGACCAGAGATTTTCGAAAAGCAATGGAAACGGTCTATGGTGGCTCCGATGTCAAGACGACGGAGGGAACGGCACAGCCGGAATGGCTCGACAGATTTAGAAAAGTTCGGACTTCAAATCTCCACAAGCCTCTCATACCCCATTCACGGGGTACGGACTCCAGATTGGTGGCGGACGTACCAGGATTCGAACCCGGGTTTCCAGCTTAGAAGGCTAGAGTGATATCCAACTACACTATACGTCCATGTCGGGGGCAGCGACCACGCTACATGAAGATTAACACGGGCCTTACAACGGACGAGCGCACTTCAAACACCGACTTGGCCGGCGCACAGTGGTCCGTTTCCATGTGTATCCGCATCGCTTACACGACCACGATTGGACCTTCAGCCCCTCAAGCACCGAAGTCCGCATTTTCTGCAATAATGCGGAGTCTTTCATGGCGGGTGCCGGAGCAACTTGTTGGGTCAATTTCTCATGGGCATCAGAGTGCAAGGTCAAACCAGCAGCGTGAAACAATTCATGGGCGAAGGTGTGGCGGTAAAGGGCTTCATCCTCCAAGAGCGCAGGATGCAATCCAATGGTAACGTGGCCAGGGTCAATGCGCAGTTTTCGACGTCGAAGCAATTCTGCACTTCCTTCCTCAAAGCGAGTCATGCCCAAGCGGTCATCATCTACGGAAAGCCACTCGAGGGTGTATCGGTCTGCAATCCATGGAACAAAGACGGCGTCTACGTGCCCAGAAAGTGCAGATATTACCGCATCGACCAGGTCTTCTGGGACGATTGGAGGTGATTTGGGGGCTGGAGTGTCGCTCAACGGCCCACTGTTTTTGCCCCCCATGAGTACCGGCAGTTGTTGGTCCTTCATGAGATTTCATGTGATGGTTGATGATTCTGTCACTCAAAAGCGGTGGATGAAAGTCGGGAATCCTTATGACTGCGAGGCCGGTCGGCGGAATGCGAAAGCACCCTTTTGGGCGTGTAGATCAGTTGGAAGATCGCTACCTTGGCATGGTAGAGGCCCCGAGTTCAAATCTCGGCACGTCCACTTTACGAAAAAGCGTACTGCGTTTGAGTATTTGGCTTTGAAAAAAACAACTCTTCTATTTTTCATTGGCTCGTCACGTCCACCAGAAATGATTCAAAGCAGTCCTGTTGGCCGTACGCATCAACAAAATCGATTCCGAACACCTTTGATTTGTACTGTGAATCATACGATTGGTGCAGTCATTTCCCATGTCGTGCTTGGCTTGTGCCAGTCACGAGCTTGGTCGGTTTCAAGTCGAATCTGCAAGCCTTCACCTTCGTCGAGTTCAATGTTCATCATCTCGAATGGAATGTTGAGTTCATTTTCCCTGAAGCGTTCATCAAAAATGGTTTCTTGTTCAATCACCGATCCGTCCAGTGTGCGCTCAATAATCACACGCACATGGCATTCTTGTAGCGGATTTCGAAGAGCACATGATTCACTGCTACCGTCGTGTTCAACGGTAACTATGCCGTCATAAGAAACGGTTCCTGCGAGGGGTATGAGGTTGACAATGGTTGCTTTTGCAGTCGGCGCACAGACGCATTCCATGTTGTCAGATTCGACCGTGGCAGTTCGTTCAACGGTAATTTCAACCGTTGCAGTTTGAATGGCATCAACTGAGGTTGAGGTGGCTGTGACCGTGTAAGTCCCAGGTAATTCGAAAGAGTGAACGGTTTCTACCCCGATGCCGGTTGTCCCGTCACCAAAGTCCCAATTGACGACATCTCCGCCGTTGATGGAATCAAATTGGAATTCATGAAGTCGCTCGGTGATGACGTCTTCTTCGTCGTTGTCTCCTTCGTCAACCTCCACGAGTATGTACTCGTTGATTCCGTAGGCGACCGGTGCGTCGATTGAAAACGACTCATCGGCGGAAGTATTGAGGGGGTCAAGAGCAGTAAATACTGCTCCTGTTGCCAGGCTTAGAGCAAGAATGAGTATCAAAGATGCTACGGATAAGGTGACTTTCATGATTGGACACTTACGAAGTTACTTTTGAACTCCTGTTTCAATAATTCAATCACAAGCCTCGCTCATGAGGTCCTAAACAGGGCAAATTGCAAGGCAGCGGTTGAGGGGTGATGCTCTTTGGCCAAGCAAGCAGTGAGGCCGACAATCGTTTAAACTCCGGCTCGGTGGGCGAAGCACAAGCGAGAGTAGTGTAGTGGTTATCACCGGGCGTTGCCAACGCCTGAACCCGGGTTCGAGTCCCGGCTCTCGCATGTTTTCCAAAAATCCTATATTTTTTGGCTAAAACGCCTGTTTTCCATCACTCAAGTATTATGTGATGGGTCGGTTCCCAAAGACTTGGGAATACCATGTCAGACGAACGCAGAATTATCTTCATCGGAAAGAAACCATTGCACGCATATGTTCGTGCAGTTGTTATGGCAATGGAAGAAGGCGAGCGTTCCATTCAACTGGTTGCTCGTGGGGCTACAATCTCCCGAGCTGTGGACGTCGCAGAGGTCTGCCGACGCCGGAACGGTCACATTGCACAAGGCCTTCCAGAAACCGTCACCATCGAGAATTTGGAATGCGGTTCAGAAGAGCTGCCTACTGACGAGGGGAAAACACGGACAGTAAGCGTCCTGCGGATCAACATCGCCGGTGTCGGAGATGTGCCTCAGTCCGAAGAAGAGTGAACTTCAATCAACTTAAGACGGCGCTCAATTTCAGCCGCAGTGGCTTCGTACATTTCGTACAATCCCCCATACGGGTCCTCAAGTTCCCAGTCTTCATCGATTTTCATGACTGGGCAATGAACACCACAGCCCATTGAAATCACCATGTCGAAATCTTCAGCCTTGAATCCATCAACACTTTTTGGCACCATGCCTTCGGTGGAGATTCCTCTGCTCTCCAGGAGTGTAACTGCATGGGGGGCAATCTGGGGTCCAGGGTGTGTTCCAGCAGATGAGGCTTCATGGCCCATTGAGCGAGCCAATCCTTCGGCCATTTGAGAGCGGCATGAATTGCCGACGCACACGAAGAGGAGTTTCATGATAGATGCGAACAAGTGAGGGGATATGAACTCTATCTTCTTCCGGACACGTACCATGAATTGACATAGGTTGAGGAGGAGGAACCACTGTGAAACACGCTTCCATTGTCGCTAACATGGGGGTGTTCACCTTCCTTTTTGTTGGGCACATCATTGCGGCTGCAATGGATTTTGAGGTTTTATTCCGCATCATTGCGACATCAATAACGTTCCAAATCGTGTTTTTCGGTTCGGTCTCAATTCTTCTTGGAAAAGCCATGCCAAGAGTACATCGGCGCGAAACCAACCGATTTTCCTTTATCCTTGCCCTGCCGCTCTCCGTTGGACTTGGCTGGGCGTATGGAGGGATGGAATGGCAGTTCCTGCCGCTTGTTGTTGTGGTCGCTCCCACGCTCCTCAGCCATCTGGCCGTTGATGTTCTCTTGCGCCGATGACCTTGAATCGGCACGATGTTTCCTTGCTTAGTCGGTGGGTGGGTTGAAGTAGCCCAATTCATTGGTAAAACCATGGCCGATTCACCCGTGACCCTCAACTCTCCAAGTACCGGCGAGTCCACTCCAGCGCCCGCCCCATCGCCTCAAGAGCAAAAACAGATGGAACAAGCATATGCGCAGATGAAGCGCAAGATGTCGATGGAAGAAATTGGCCGCCAGATCAAACATAAGATCATGGTATTGTCCGGTAAAGGAGGCGTGGGCAAATCCACAGTAAGTACTGGCCTCGCGCTCTCACTCGCACAGCAAGGATTCCGTGTTGGAATTCTTGACATTGACATCACTGGGCCTAACGTTCCAAAAATGATGGGCCTTGATGGCCGCCGACTGCATGTGGAAAACAAGCGAATACATCCAGCTCAGGGCCACCTTGGCGTGAAAGTCATCAGCATGGCCTTCTTGCTAGAAGATGAAGATACCCCAGTCGTTTGGCGAGGGCCAATCAAGTTGGGCGCCATCCAGCAATTTATCGGGGACGTTGAATGGGGAGAACTTGACTATCTCGTCATTGATTTCCCCCCCGGCACCTCTGATGAGCCTCTTACCGTCGCTCAATCGCTACCAAACATCGACGGGATGGTCATCGTCACCACTCCTCAACAAGTCGCGCTGTTGGACAGCCGCAAATCAATCACCTTTTCCGAATCTCTCAAGGTTCCAGTTTTGGGTGTTGTTGAGAACATGAGCGGATATACCGTAGAAGGGACAGCAGAACCCGGAAGTACCTTCTCGGTCGCAGGCCCGGGAGGGAAAACAATTGATGCTACTGCCGATGAGGAAGGTCGCTTCCAATTCACATTGGATATTTTCAAAGAAGGCGGAGGAAAGTCAACCGCAGAAGAATTTGGAGTTCCCTTCCTTGGTGCGCTTCCGTTTGACCCCGGATTTGTTCGCGGTGGCGATGATGGTGTCCATCGAATCGTATCGGATCCTGAAGGAGCATCAGCAATTGCCTTCGCGAAAGTGGTCTCAGCACTTCAAGACCAACTTGGAAACGGGGCAGATGACGGGCTTGAAATCATTTGAGGTGAATTCATGAGCACTGAACTCCCAACCCTCAAAAAACTTGAGCGGAAAACCACCGAAATGGTACTTTCCTACAACGATGATACAACGTATGTTGTCTCCTACGATGACCTTCGCCACGCTTGTCCCTGTGCCAAGTGTTCTCCAATGCGTAACGTCGACGAAACCAGCAAAACCCTCCGTCGCCAAGTCGAAGCACATCCTCCCGAGAAGCCACAAGTTCGAACCATTGGGAAATACGCTCTTGCTTTCGAGTGGCAGACCGGATGCTCAAGCGGTATTTTCCGCTATGAACGAATTTACGACCTCGCTCAACGAAAAGACCCCGACCGTGGCAAGCCCTATGTCCACGGAGCATGGTAACCGTTCCAAATTGGGTTCAATGAGACGACGCATTATTGAACAGGACTCACCGACCGTTGTTTGGAGTTGATGCTGAGTGCAGAGCGTGTACCTCACTTGGATGATCAGTGCACTTGCACTGGGCGTCATTCTTTTACCGGTATTCAAACCACCCTGGGCCAATGTTTCCCTACCCCCGTTCGTTGATTTCTTTCGCAGGTACTGGGTTCACATATTGATTGTCTTTCTCATCTACAATGCAAAGGACGGCCTTGACCAAATTGACCGTCTCTTAATGGCGAGTACCGGTCTAGACATGACGCCTTATATTTGGGCCATTGAAGGGAATCTTGTTCTCTGGGTCCAACAAACCTTCCAAAATCCCTCACTTACGACCTTCCTGACACACTTCTATGTGGCGGGATTCATGTTCATCTGCTATGTTTCCATCTTTTACTTTGCATATTTTGATGACCGCTGGCTTGCAGACCGAGTGACCCTTTCTATCGCTTGGGTTTACATTCTCGCCGTTCCATTCTACCTGTTTTTCAACGTCAGGGTAACCGGAGATACCATTCCGGGAATGGAAACTTTAGCCTACACTCTGACGCCGGAGATTGCTGATTGGTTCCGCCGTATTGACCCGTTTACAAACGGCATGCCTTCGCTTCACATCGGAATTCCATTTGCTGTTTGGTTGTGTCTGACACGTTTTGATGATGACCGGCGATGGAACCGTTACAGGCACACCGTTTTGCTCTATACTGCCGTTACAGCATTCACCATCATCTATCTTGGAATCCATTGGTTTTTGGACATCATCGGTGGTATGCTGATCGCTGGAGCAGCCGTCTCACTTGCAGACCGAACATCCAACACATGGTGGAAATTCTTTGACGAACGCACCATGAATGCCCGTATCGTAACCGTACTGACCAAACCGAGGGATGCTCTCGGTTTCGTCAAAGGAAGATTGCGATCAACTTTTCGCCGCTATCGCAATCCGACAAGCCGTGAAACAGGAAGGATCGCCTTTGTCATCCTCATCGTTGTTTCTTCAGTAATTACATGGGATTTGACTCACAGTGCACTGCCTGCTGGTGGCGTAGAGGCACCAGAAGGTGCAGCAGCAGTCGACGGATGGCTGTTCACTCTCGATAATCAAAGCGGCGAAGCGGTGATGTTGGTGCATAACCTCTCAGACAGTGGTTCTGAACCGTACGAACTCCTTTCTTTGGATTTGACCATCGACTCCCCTTATGCAGTATCGGGAACGACTTTGGTAGCTGCTAATTCGACACATCTATCGGTGGTTGACGTTGAACAAGACGATGGACTTCTCTTTTCCATCCAAATGGAGCGCCCTGACCGTTTGATGCTGGTGGATTACGGCGCCGAACTCGCTGTTGTTTATGTCCAAGAGGGAGCTCTTCTCGCTATGAATTTGGATGGATCCCCGCTGTCCAACCCTCTCGAGCCGTTTGAATCCGTGGTTTACCTTGCAGGCTCAGGCTCAGAAGTAGCCTTTGTCACCTCAGATGATTTGACATCAATTCACGTGATTCAAATGGGGGTCAAGGGCTTGACTGAATACCAGGTAAATGCAAGCGCCGCCGTAGAAGAGGATGAGATTCTTGCTGAATGGGGAACCCCGGTTGACATGGAAAATGCGTCCATCGTGGACATTGCTTTCAATCGGGAATATCTTGCTGTGACGGTCAATGTAAGTGCGACCGACCGACTTGTCGTTTACAACCGTTCAACGGCCATGCAATGGCTTGGAAGCAACGCGAAATACCATGTATCTGACCCTTCAATCGGAAACGGAATTCTTGCTTGGGCTGCTCGTGACCATTACAATCCCCTCACGCCTCGAGATGAATACCTCGACCGAGAAATACATTTCACTACCCTTGGTACAAATACGACTCAGGTTCTCACCGTGGATGAAAATGACCAGTGGGGGCCTCAAGTGCTTGAAAATCACTTGGTGTATTTCCAGTTGGAAGATGAAACCGTTTCTGTAGAGATTCATTCATGGGATCCTGAATTGCGTTTGTACTCCAGCATCGTTCTCCAACTTGGTGTTGTTTTAGCCATCATCATCGTGTTCTTCAACACGTGGCAGCGACAGGGGGAACGACGCAACGAGCGCTCCAGCGTCCTTCAACCGTGATAACGCACCCGCTGTCGAATCTCGTCCAGCCGAGTCAATACTTCGGCTGCTGTGGGCACCTTGCCGCCTTGAAGAACAGGGGCCGTTCCAAGTTCAGCATCCACTCCAGCATAACCCTCCAACACCCAGTTGATGGCCCCCTCCCATTGAGGATGGGATGCGCCAAGAATTTCATCCAGAACGTGGAGATCGATTCCGAATCGCTCGACCTCGTATTCAACAGCAGCCAATCCAAAGTCGATCAGGAACACTTCGGTCTCGTTGATGAGGACGTTATTGGTTGACAAATCACCGTGGGTCATCGCCTCCCTGTGCAAGTGACGTACCGCAGAACCTACGGATTTCAAAGCGAATTCAACGGTTTGAGGCTCGGTGTTTTCATCGTTGAGAACCTCAATGAGGGTTCGCCCGGGAAGCCATTCAAGGACCAACTGTCCCCCATCCAAGTCCAAGTCCCAAACAGCAGGAACAGGGAGTCCGCATTTGCGTAAACGAATCAACAAGCGAGCCTCGCTGGTCATGCGTCGAACCCCAAGGCGATGGTCGAGGTCAGCGTGGCGCCATGACCGGGGTCGCCGTTGTTTCCTGACGGCTTGTTTTCCAAACCATGTTCCCCTCCATACCTCCGCCTCCGCACCCAAATGGAGACGTCGGTCTTCGATGAAGGCCATGCCTCGCTCACACGGTCACGGTTTTCAAAGTTCACCCCAAACCACTGTTTCAAAAGGGGTGAGCGTTTACATCGTATGAGAGCCATGTCACTGACCCTCCCGATGTGTTCTGTTGATTTCATGGATGCCTCCTTGTCAACCGAAGAACAAGCCGTGAGTGATCGAATTCAGGAACTGAAGGATCAACTCGGGGACGACCTTCTCATCCTTGGCCACCATTACCAGCGTGACAGCATCGTGATGCATGCCGATTTTCTCGGGGATTCGTTTATGCTCAGTCAGCAGGCTGCTTCTTCAACAGCGAAACACATCGTGTTTTGTGGCGTCCATTTCATGGCTGAATCAGCAGATATTCTGACCACTGATGACCAAACGGTTGTCTTACCAAACATGCGTGCCGGGTGCTCGATGGCAGATATGGCCACCTTGGTTGAGGTCGAAGGTGCTTGGACGGAATTGCTTGCCGCATCTGGTTTGAACGATCCACTCAGCAGAGATGACCCTGAACAACCAGCGCCTCAGGGCAAAAGTTACCTCGTACCCGTGACCTACATGAATTCTAGCGCTGATTTGAAGGATTTTGTCGGCCGTCATGGTGGCGTTGTTTGCACTTCTTCAAATGCTCAAGGTGTTCTCAATTGGGCCTTTGAACGGGCTGGAGATGGTGGTGCAGTGTTGTTCTTTCCCGACCAACATCTCGGGCGAAACACCGGTATCGCCATGGGGATTGATACTGAGAAAATGCCAACCTGGACGCCTGGAATCGGCGCTATGGGTGAAATAAAAGACTCAAGGATTATCCTCTGGCATGGATTTTGTTCCGTACACAAGCGGTTCACACCGGACCAAATTCATACCTTTCGGGCTGAATACCCAGATGGAATTGTAGTGGTCCACCCGGAATGCCCTCGCGAAACTGTAGATTTGGCTGATGCCTACGGCTCCACACAATACATTCGGAACTTTGTTGAAGGCTTGCCAGCAGGCTCGTCGGTTGCTATTGGAACTGAAATCAACATGGTCGCACGTCTGGCTAGAGAACACCCCGACAAGCACATTGAATGTCTTGATGACGAGATTTGCCCATGTTCAACCATGTACATGATTCACCCTGCCTACCTTATGGATGTCCTCGAACGCTTGGTGAAGGGAGAAAAACCCAACCAAATCTCTGTCCCAAAGGACGTTCAAGAAGGGGCGCTTTTAGCCTTGAACAGGATGTTAAACATTCTCAAATAAGGTTAGTTCAACAATGCCTCAGTAGCTTTCCAGCCGAGCAAGGCAAGAGCAGGTCCTGCTAAGGCCGTTGCAGAAATATAACCCGCTAATTCAGCCCATCGTTGTTCATTCCATAGATTGGCGCTTTCAATTGAAAAGGTGGAGAGGGTTGTAAATGCTCCAAGCAAACCGGTCCCAAAGAGGAGTGCTTGAGTTTCGCTCAAGGTGTTCACCGCAACAGCAGCGGTTACCACTCCGAGCAAAATTGAACCGACTAAATTTACGGTAAGCGTTCCCCATGGAAACGAATCCGAGGGCATGCTCTCACTGACCCAAAATCGGAGAAGGGCTCCCAAAGCCCCTCCTGCCGCCACTGCGATCCAATCAGAAACCATGTCCGTTGGCCATCCCTCCATGCTATCAATTTACCTTTGAAATAAAAGAGAAAGGAGTCATCGTCATAGGGTGTGACGGATTGGGAGGGTTGATGTCCACCGTGATTTGGTTCTTGACAGGCAACGAAGGAAAACTCGCCGAAGCGACCCATCATCTCTCGCCCTTGGGATTTGAAGTGCGTCAGTTGTTGCTGCCGGAAGGGACGATTGTTGAACCTCAACTTGAATCACTGGAAGATGTAGCCATCGCCAAACTTGAGCAAGCCAAGCAACATCTCCCGGAGGGTGAAACCCACGTGATGGTAGAAGACGCAGGTCTTTTCGTTGATCCCTTGGATGGATTCCCAGGAATTTATTCTTCATATGCATTCAAAACCATCGGTTTTCAAGGCCTGTTGCGACTTCTCAATCACCTGCAAAGTGAAGACCCTGTGCAGGCAGCCAGCCTTCGGAGTGCATCGTTTCAAGCCGTGGCTGCTCTTTGGGACGGGAACAACATTATTCTTGGAAAGGGGGCATGCCCGGGGTCAATCTCGACGACTTCAAAAGGAGAGGAAGGATTTGGGTTTGACCCAATTTTCATTCCTCGGGACCTTGATGATTTGGGCCAACCTCTCCCTTCTGGTAGCTACGGGGTCATGAGCACTCACGGTGCAACCTTCGGAGCCATCTCACTGGAAATCAAGCAAAAATTCAGTCACCGAAGGCGTGCCCTCGACCACCTTGTGACTCAACTCTCAGGTGACAGTCAAGATTTGTGAAGGTGTTGGGATTCCATCACCGTCATAAAGAATCAATGTTTGGGGTGAACGAGGGACATGGGATTCGCAAGGACCGTCGTGGCTGTAATGTTCCTCTGTGTGTTGGGGTTCTATCTCTCATCTGTTGGTGAATTAACCGACGAAGCCAAATGGGGTTCAGTGGCGCTCATGGGCATCCTTGCCTTTGGGTGGATCAATCTTGGAACAGCACCTCGAAAGCCTGTTGCGGCACCCCAACCCCACTCTGAAACACGTGTAGAGCCTCAAACTGAGGCCGAGGTAGAACTTGAAGTTGAAGAAGACGATGGCATTCCTGAACCTGTTAAGGCTGAATCGCTTGATGGGGCAACACTTCGAGAGCGTAAATTAGCAAAAATCGCTGCTGCGGCCTCCGCACAAGCAGAATCATCGGTTGATGATAACGAGGACAGTAACGAACTTGAAATCACAGTCGAACTGGATGATGTTCATACTGCGGGAGAATACGTTGTTGAGGTGAGTCCAGAGTCTGTAGAGGATGCTGACATTGAACTCACCGTTAGCGATCGCCGAAAGCGACATGAAGAAATTCGCCAACGTATCAAGCAGCGTCGCCGAGGGCAGATGGCCGATATTCGTGCATCTACTGCAAAGATGTGGGAAGACCATGCTGCTGGGGAAGATTTGGTAGCCTTGCTTCAAACACCCGGGCATGGCCACTCGGTTATGGTCCAACCAGAACACCCAGCGCCAGGTCACGTTTACGGGGCAACTTTTGTAAGAATTGATGAAGGCAGAATCCTCAAACTTCGCCTTCCCCTTGATGATGGTTTTGAATCGATCATTAAACCTAAACCGGAGCCACAAACAGAATTGCCTGAACTGATTGGTGCTGATGGTAAAATCCTCCCGCCCCTCATTGGGGCCGATGGTAACCCATTGCCTTTACCGCCTCTACCTGCATCGAGTAGCGCACTATCCGCCCTACGCGAAGAGATGAAAGAATAGACCCATTTCATCATCGTTCCAGTTGTAAAACTGGGCTATTTACAGTATATTTTTTATATACGGTCGTACAATATTATCTATGCACAATGTGCCAAAGGTGTTCCGAGTTGAGAAATTGATACCCCATTGCCCGAACTAAATCTGCCCACACGGCGGAGGCGCTCTTGAAGCCCTCTGCCAAGGTAAATCGGGGTGAAATCTAATGGGAAAAGCCAACAATAAAAAGAACACTGGAAGAAGAATCCACGGTCGAAAACTCAATCGTGAGAAGAACAAGGAGAACCGGGTCCGTCGAAACCGTACGGCCGTCAGTGGGGGTCTAAGCGATCCTCGTGAAGAGCAAGTGCGGAAGGACTACCTGGAACGACGTGACCAAAAGGTACGTCAGCGGAACGAACGAGCACGCGCCAATGGCCCTTGCTGCGCATCGCAGGAAGCGCTTGTCGCTCGTAACGTCCGTATGCACAAGGAACTTGTGAGTGCCGGTAGCCGTGCTTACAACACGACAACCGGAGCGCATGACATTCTCGTCATTGATGCGTGGTTCAGAAGAGCAAACAGTCGCCACATGGCGCATTTCCGTTTGTATCTTCGAGAGAACAACATTCGAACCGTAGGATGATTCTCCTGTGAATGGACGCGTTCGAGCGCAATCTCGGGTTGGAGAGGGGCAATGGCCCCTCTCCTTTTGTGCCGATAGGCTGTCGCTAACACGAGGGCGGGTCGTGACGGAAGGCGATGTTATTCTTTTGGACGGCGACTGCGGGCTTTGTACACGTCTCGCTGTGTTCATGACGCCAAGAATGTCATCGGGCGCTTCCCTTCGCTTCCTGGCCATCGAGAGTGAAGAAGGTCAAGCCATCATTTCGACCTTTCCGCAACACATTCAGGACGTCGACACCGTTTACCTCGTGCGTGATAATAAACCCTACATTAGGTCCTCAGCAGCGCTACGTTTTCTTTTCTACATGCGTTGGTATTACGCCATGTGGTATCCGGTTGGTTGGATCATTCCGTTACCGATTCGCAATCTTGTCTACCGCTTTGTGGCTCGGTACCGTCACCGCATCTTTCGCAAGCCAGCATCCTGCGTCTTTCCGATGCCAAAGGCCGATCAGGGATGAGTCTACTTGTGCTTCCATTGCGCCGTTTCTCGGTTGATGAAGGCTTGAACACCAATTTCCTTATCTTCGCTATCGAACAATCCAGCGAATGCAGCAGCTTCAGTAGCAACTCCCTCGGTTAACGACTCATCAAGTGCACTGCGCACAACTTCCTTTCCAACACGCAGTGCGTGTGAAGATTTGGTTCCGATTCGGCGAGCCATGGAATAGACGGTATCCTTCAATTCTTCAGGGGCGACAACATGGTTGACGAGTCCAATGCGATGTGCTTCTTCTGCGGGAACCATGTCACCTGTCATGATCATCTCATGCGCTTTTCCATATCCTACAAGACGTTCCAAGCGTTGAGTGGCCCCGTATCCAGGGATCAATCCAAGGTTGATTTCGGGTGCACCGAACCGAGAACGGTCGGTAGCGATACGAATGTCACATGAACAAGCAACTTCACATCCACCTCCAAGAGCAAACCCATCGACCATTGCGATGGTCGGTTTTGATAAATTCCACAAGGCCTCGACAGCGTTATCTGTGAACTTGACGCGAATCACTTCACTTCCTGCGCCAGCAAATTCAGTGATGTCTGCTCCAGCAACAAAAGCATGTGGTTTGGCCCTTTTTCCTTCAGCAGGTGGATTGGGAGGTGCGCCCGTGACGATGAGCACACGTACATCATCACGTGCCTCTACCCACGCACAAACAGCCTTCAGTCCATCCATGACTTCAGCATTCAATGCGTTGAGTTTGTCGGGACGGTCAATGGTTAAACAAGCGATAAACCCAATGTCATGTTCATCATCAATCGGAAGGAGTTCAACCTTCAATACTTCACTCTCTGGAGCGTTCATGGTTCAACCCAAAGGGTTCCTGTTCATGATTTCATCGCACGGTTCCAAACGAGGTGAGAGGCAAGGTATGAAATCCTCCCCCCGTGTGTCGCAAGCATGGCTGAAGATGCCCGTCCTCTGGTAAGCGCAAAGGATATGGCGAAGAAATACGGGGACTTTATTGCTCTTCATCCCCTTAATGTGGAGGTTCATGCTGGTGAGTTTTTCGGCGTATTTGGTCCAAACGGCGCTGGCAAATCAACGTTCATAAAACTCCTCACCGGGCAACTGCGTCCAAGCAAAGGCCAGATCGAAGTCTTGGGCGTTGATGCGGTCCGAGACCCGCAAAAGGTCAAGGCCAACATCGGTATTGTGCCCGAATCTGAATCACCTCCGTCGTTTCTAACCCCTGCTGAATTTCTTGAGTTTGTAGCTCGTTTGCGCGGCGTTGACGATATGAAAGCGAAGGTTGAACACTGGCTTGATTGGTTTGGAATGCAAGAAAAGCGAGATACCATGTGCAAAGATTTGTCTAAGGGACAACGACAAAAAGTGATGCTGGCAAGTGCGTTCATTCATCGTCCTAAATTACTTTTTTTGGACGAACCTTTTGCAAATTTAGACCCGATTTATCAACGTAAATGCCGTCAGTGGTTGCTTGACCATGTGGCTGAGGGCGGGACCATTTTCCTTTGCTCTCACGTGTTGGAGATGGCGGAGCGAATGTGCAATCGAATGGCCATCATCAACGACGGTAAGGTGCTTGCAGCCGGTACCGTCACTGGATTGAAGAACTCACCTGATGAAACCCTTGAGGACGTCTTTATTCGTCTTGTTGGGCATTCTATTGAAGATGTTGAACGATTCACTGAGGAAGGGATTTCCGACTCGGAGGAATGAACTTGGATACCTCGTTCATTGAATCCCGAACTTGGGACGACGAGATTCCTGAACGCCTTCCATCCCTCGGAACATCGGCTCACGGTGCGATCTTGACCGAACCGTTGCGCGGATGGAATGCATTTTCAGCGACCTTTAGGGTCATGTTTGTTGAAGAAGGAAGGAAGAGCGTTGAGTTTGCTAAGAAGCGACAAATGGTTCTTTTTCCATTGCTTCTGACGCTTGTGACTGCTATCTCAACCATTGGATTGCAGTTTCTTGTCGGAGATTCGGCAGCCCAAAGTTCCGACCTTGATAACAAGACATTCACCTGGCAGGAACTGCGTTTTGCGCTCCATCTTCCATTGTTCATGTTCTCTCTAGGGATGGGGACCTTTGCGTTCATTGGTCGTGATGCAATCATTCGGCGTACGGGGAGTAAAAATTTCCTTCTTGCGGCTCCAGCACTTCAGCCGCTACCCAACTCAATGGCTCACTTCGCATATTTTGTCAAGGATTTGGCGTTCTATGTTATGCTCATCCTTACTCCAATTATTGCTGGCATGGCCCTCGGGATTCTTCTTGACGGTGTGGCCGGCATTCGCACCCCGCTCCTCTGGACTTCGTTACCTTGGACGTGGCTTGCAATGGCAACGACTCTGGGTCAAGGACTGGCTCTTTCTTTTCTTGCATCCTCGCTCTGGTTGCGAGGGCGACCGTTTACCATCATTGGCCCAGTTGGGATCGTCTTCTTGGGTATAGGGGTTGGCTTAGGGTGGCTTCCAACCGAACTGTTGCTTTGGGGGCTTGTGGCCCAGTCCACACAGAACGGTCTGTTTATCATTGGAGGGTTGGTGTTTTCTGTTGGTTTAGGCTTCTTTGCATCCGTACTGATTCTCGACGATTTTGATGTGAGCGTCGTTGAACGAGGAGACCTTTTGGCTCCAATTTACGGACGACTGAGTTTCCTCGGGAACGGCGAGATTCGTCTTATTGTGGCGAAAGAGTTTGTTGATTTGTTCCGTTCTGGCGCTATAAAAAAGATGACTGTTTCCTATGCGATACCTCTTCTTGTGCTGCTTGGTATGGCGTGGTTGGTTGATTTTGCCGATGCACCAATTCCAATTAATCTGCTCTCTTATGCACCGTTTTTAGGCTTCTTCGGGTTCAACTTTTACTCGTGGTTGACCATCCTCGATTCTCCGGACTTCATGAACGGCTTGCCGCTTAAGGTGCCGGATTTAATCCGGGCCAAAGTTGTGGTTTACTTTCTAGCAACCTCATGGATATCACTGATTTTCATCGTGCTAATGGCGTGGCGATTGGATGAATGGGCGTCCCTCCCAACCAGCATTATCGTCATGTTTGCCAACTCAATTTACATCGTTGCCTTGACGGCCTTTTTGATGGGTCTACGGCCCAATAAGGCCATCTTTGATGCCTCGATTATGATCTGGTTTTGGATCGGGACGGTTCTGCCTTTGCTTGGCCTGTTTCTACTTTCTTTCACCCAAGGAGACGTCTCCCTTTATGGAAATTGGTGGGAGCGAGCTTCCCAAGACGGTCTTGCAGCCACCGCTCAAATGTACGATGATTCCATGGTTCAGCAAGGTTACTTGGGGATGATTATCATCTCAATTCTTCTCTTGTTTGCCTCGGCCGTTCTTTGGAAGATGATGGACCGCCGATGGGGTCGGGCTGAGTTCTCAAACTAACCTCAAAAGCATCCTTTCGGGGGTATGTTCTTGAGCATCAGTCACGGGCCCTTCTTCATGGCTCGGGTCTATGCAGTCTGCGGAATGCCTGGCTCGGGCAAAGGTGAATTTGCCGCAGTACTCTCAAACGATGGGATCCCAGTCGTCTCAATGGGGGACATGGTTCGAGCAGAAGTTCGTTCGAGAAACCTCCCTGAAAACCCAAGCATCTTTGGAGAAATAGCCGCTGAGTTGCGTGCAGACTTCGGAGAAGATGTACTCGCAGTGCGTCTTGGCGACAAGGTTGACGAACTCCTTCAGGCCAATCCTATTGTACTCATCGAGGGCCTCAGGGGAATTGCAGAGCGTAGCGTCTTTTCCCAGAGATGGGGTGCCGTTTTTCGAACCGTGGCCATCGATACAAGCGAAGAACTGAGGTTCGAGCGAATTCAACAACGAGGGCGCTCAGAAGATGGTGACCGGGCTGCCTTTGAAACCCGAAACCTCAGGGAAATCGGCTGGGGCTTGGACGTCCTCATCGATGAAGCGGATGCTGTTATTTCCAACGACCTTGATTTGCATGCCTTTGTCGCTGCATGCGAGGAGTGGTTATATTCGGTAAAAACCGCCTAAAAAAAATTCCATTGCGGCTTTCGCTAAAATGTCCGCAGGGAGTCGTTTTGGAGTTCTTTTTCACCCAAGTGTTATAGTCGGGGATAGACTGTCTCCAAATGCGTTCGGCGAAGGTGATGACCATGGCAAGAAAAAAAGGTGGTGGAGAACGACGTCAGCGAGCCAAACAACGTCAACAGTACGACGAGTTGGACAAGTATCCAGTTTTGCCCCCTCATGCTTTTGCACGCATCGTTCGTGACCGCACAACGCTGAACATTATTTACCAAATCATCGAACCTCCGATGACGAAGAAAGAACAGGAGCAACGGGATGAAATTATGGATATTTTTATCCGTTCCCTTACGGCAAATATTGAGGAAATCGACTCAAATCCCGAGGCTTATGTGCGTGCTGCTATGGATAAAGTCATCAAGGCTTACAGCATGAAAATCAACAAGAAGTCCAAATCAAAGATTTTCTATTACCTCCGCCGTGACCTGATCGGATACGGTCCGATGGACGTTTTGATGAACGACGTCAACGTTGAGGACGTCTCACTGGATGGGACAAACGTCCCGATTTTTGCTTACCATCGTAAGTTTGAATCTGTGGAAACCACCTGTGTCTGGGAAACCGACCACGCTTTGGAATCCTATGTCATCAAACTTGCTCAGCGATGTGGAAAGCACATTTCAGTCGCTTCACCACTGCTTGATGCTACGCTGATGGACGGGTCAAGAATTGTCATGAAATTGGGCCGTGAGGTTTCAACCCGAGGTTCAGCTTTCTGTATTCGCCGGTTTAAGGACGACCCGTTCTCTCCCGCTGACATCGTCGCATTCCGAACCATGTCTTCACTCATGACAGCATACCTATGGATAGCGTTCCAGAATGAAGTGCCTATGCTCTTCGTCGGTGGTACGGCGTCTGGAAAGACCACCACCCTCAACGCGATGTGCATCTTTATTCCTTGGCAGATGAAGATCGTTTCAATCGAGTCCACGCGTGAAGTTAACATCCCACAACCCAACTGGGTTCCAGGGCTAACTCGACAAGGGTTTGGTGGAGAGTCTACAGACGGTGAGATCGGCGAGTTCGAGTTGCTCAAAGCAGCACTTCGTGAGCGGCCAGAATACATCATTGTCGGTGAGATTCGTGGTGCTGAAGCCTATGTTCTGTTCCAAGCCATGGCTACAGGTCACTGTGCATACTCAACGGTCCACGCCGATTCGGTACCATCCCTTGTTCACCGTTTGGAGAACAAACCAATTGACATCCCACGTGTTTTGCTTCCTGCGCTAGAGGCTTGCGTCATTCAAATCCAGACCCGTATCAATGGAAAGCGTGTTCGAAGAACCAAGCAAATTGTTGAGATTGTTGGTATTGATCCGAACTCTATGGAAGTGATCACCAATGAAGTGTTCCGCTGGGACGTGACGAGTGATGACTTTATCTTCAGTGGAAAATCGTATGTTCTTGAGAAAATCATGGTTAAAATCAATTACAGTCAAGAAGAGATGCGTCGTGAATTGAGAACACGTAAGCGAATTTTGGAATGGATGGTTCTCAACGATATTCGAAAGGCAGATCAAGTCTCTCAAATCGTTACCGAATATTACGTGCGGCCCAATGAGATCATGGCCCGTGTTGACGGTTTGAAGTGAATAAAACGAGTATGGTGGTGATTGCATGGACCTAACGGCATGGCAGCGAATCTGTAACCGAATCCTCGGTGGCGTTGTTCGTAAGCGAGCCCGTGCCGACAAGGAATTGTCCAAAAACCTCGTCAAAGGGTCCATGCCGATGATGCCTGAGGTCTACCTCGCAACCGTCATTGTCACCACCATTGCTATTGCCTTGATTTCTTGGGGTGTTGTCGGAATTTTCTTCTTCCCCGAAATCGGAGTCATTGCATTTTACGAGGGAATACAAGCCGCCGCATCGGTAGGTCCTTGTTTCGAATGGGAATATTGGAATCCCGACTTGATCAATCCTGCTCTGCCAGGAAACGGATGCCCCGAATACAGCCTACAGGTCTTCCCTGCTTTTCTTAAAATCATCATCGTCCTCATCGGTGGCTTCCTCATCCCCTATGTAGCATACAAGTACAACAAGGGTGGCGCTGCACGAGAAGCAAAGCGACGAGGTGACATGATTGAGAAGTATCTTCCTTATGCTGCCTCATACACCGCTGCTATGTCCGCTGCTAATGCAACCCCGAGCAAAATTTTCCGCTCTCTAGCCATGAACAAGGACATTTACGGCGACGTCGCCGACGATGCTGCGATGGTTTATCGAGATGTTACTTTACTGGGGTACGACCTCATCACTGCGATGAAGATGAGTGTCGATCGCGCTGCTTCAGTTTGGCTGACAGAGTTTTTCCAGGGAATGGTCGGAACCTTGACCGCTGGTGGTCAACTCAAGTTGTACTTCCTCAACAGAGCAGAGCATTACATGCGTGAAAACAGAACTCGCCTGCAAATGTTCCTTGAATCCATTGCTTTACTTGCTGAATCCTACATTGTGGTTGCAGTTGCTATGCCACTTTTCCTAATTGTTATGCTCGTCATTATGTTCTGGGTCTCGGGTTCAGGTGCGCAGATGAGTGAAGGAATGCTGTACGGGATCGTTCTTGGCTTCATTCCAATGATTCACATCGCTTACGCGATTTTGGTTTACACCAGCAGTAAGGAACAAGACATGTAGAGGGAGGTGAAATCGTGGCAAAGAAAAAAGATAAAATTACTGTTGACTTGGATTTGCCCAAGGACGATACCACCATCACTCGCCTTTACATCATCATCTTCTTTTCCATCATTTTTGGGATCGCTTCCGGTCTGTTTTGGATCGCCAACTCTGGATTTGTTCCGACTCAAAACGGTGAGCCAATGTTCACCAATTTGTATTGTGGGGCAACCGCGCAGGATGCCGTAGGAAATCCAACTGGGGAATATTTCCAAACCAATCAAAAACCAAATTACGAAGCGAATGAGACATGTTCAATTCTCCAAGATCGGCCTGACCGCGTTACTTGGGAAGGGGAAGAGTGGAGCCTCGTAACCAAGCGTGGGAAAAATTTCGACGTACCGGGTGTTCCGGATACGGCTACAGGTTCTGTTAATGTACTGCAGCCTTTATGGTTGAATTGTACCGTCGAAGCATCGACCAATGCAGATTACACGGTCGCCATTCGTTCATCGAGCGGTGAGATCGAAGATTGGTACAATGGAACCGCCAATAAGGGCAATTGCGGTATTGAACTCATCACTATCGCGCCAGGTGAACGGTACGAATTGATGTTCTTGGCTGCGGATGAGAACGAGTATCTGGATAAAGTAACGTTTGATATGACCGTCCATTATTTCGATGGAATTCCGGCTAACATGAACAATATGTCTCTTTGGCTTGGACCCGAAGTTGGAGTCGGCCCTGTCAAAATCCATCCAACAATTTTCCTAAATTTCTTTGGCCTGACCTTCTTCCTGTTCATCTTCCCAGCATCTTATTATTGGGAAAAGGTAGAAGCTAAGAAGAACGAAGTCGAAGAAAAATTCCCGGATTTCCTGCGTGACCTCGCTGAATACTGGAAGGGAGGGCTTTCGATGACCGTCGCGGTTCAAACCCTCGCCACATCTGAGTACGGTGCACTGAATGACGAAGTCAAAAAGATGTCAGACCAACTCAGTTGGGGTGTCAAGTTCAGTGACGTCATTCTCCAATTTGCAGAACGAGTTGGAACCCCACTTGTTCGTCGTGCTATTGCGCTGATCGCCGAAGCGGACCGCGCAGGCGGTAAGATTTCGGACATTCTGGTCACCGCAGCAAACGATTCGAGGGAATTGAAATTCCTAGAGGGTGAGCGAAGGCGCGCCATCGGTTCGTACATTGCGGTTATTTGGACATCATACTTCGTTTTCCTCGGAGTTATCGTAGTTCTCGCAAAGGTGTTTATTCCTGCTATTGCTGGCTCGAACTCAAGCGGCGATGACGGTGGAGACAGCGGTGGTCAAACCATTGGAAACATGACCATTCGTAACATTGACCCGTTGTTTTTCCTGACAATTTTCTATTACGGGGTGACCATGCAGGCTTTGGGTAACGGATCAATGGCAGGATTGATGGCCACTGGGCGATTTTCGACAGGATTCAAGCATTCTGGAATGATGATCGTCGTCGCACTGGTAATTTTCAACTTCGTCGCCTTCTCTCCAGACCTGATTGGGGTCACCGATATCCCAGGCCTTAACCCGTCACGAGGAACGTTCGTTCCTTCACCGTTGTTTTGGGGATGACGGAATGAAAGGCGATGACGAAGGCCAAATTCACATTCTTGAGATGTTGACGCTGTTTTGGCTGTTTTTCATGTCAGCTACGTTTCTGATTCGCGTCCAAGTGCCCGATTCTCAATCTGTTGCCCTTGATGCGTCACTGGAGATGGCTGGTAGCGATGCCATTCGCTACGGTTTGGGGCTTGAGGCTGAAATTAACGGTGAAAATCGATTGGAAGAATTGCTGGCGAACGATGACAGAGAAGGGGCTTGTGACCTTCTGCAATCAGCGATAGCCCCCGGCAAAGAATCCAATTGTTGGCTTGCCAAAGACAGTTCTGTTTCTACTCCTCATGGGAGAGTTGGCACCCCCGCAGGCGGTACTGTTGCTGTTCATCACCTGGTCGTCGTCGGCTCTCATGCTTGGACGGTCACTCTCGACGTGTGGGCGCGAGGAGGTGGAGCTTGATGCTGAAGAATGATTTGAGTCAGCGAGATGGGGCGCAAATGCTCCTTGCAACCGGCGTCGTTTTGCTGATGTCGCTCCTCTCAATGGCAATTTTTGGAGTCAAAGTAGCCGGGTTAACCCTCCCGCACGATGCTGCTTCCGACGATGTTATCGTCACCAGTGAAGAGGTCATGGAGTCGCTCCAGCCCCTCTCCCAGGCTCGCACGGACATGTGGATCGAGGGTGGATTGGAAGGTGTTGAGGCAGCTGATTTGGCCTTAGGGACCGTCCATGATGACCTCTTGCATCACGGTGAACTGCGGGGTGTGGAAGTGAAATTAACCAACATCATCATTTCCGTAATCGACTCCAGTCAACTCAGTGTTACAGCGCAACTTGGTGTTTCAGACGGTGAAGCAATGCTCAGTGCTGATATTGCATTTGTCCTCAACGTTTAATCTGGACGCGCATGTTCATCGATTGCCCGATTGAGCAAGGTGAAAATCCGTTCGACATCATCCTCTACTCGGGTAGGGTCTACCACTGGCCAATGAGCAATTTTTGCCCGTTCAATAAGCCCTTCTTGGATGTGGCGAATACGAGAAAAGCCTGCTAAGTAGCGGTCGGAGCGACGGTAGGATTGGGCGTCTCTTGACCTGAGCATGTCCTTGTGGACCCGCTCTTCATCCACCTTCATGACTACGCCGAGGGCGATTCCACCTGCATCTTCCCACGCTCGTAAGAGCCGAGCGCTAGGATTGATGTGAACCCCTTCAATCAGCAAATCAATTCCTTCGCGTCTTGCTCTGTTCACCGTTGCATGAATTCCTTCTTCAACCGCTAAGCAAGTTTCAGTCCAATCGATGACGGCTTCTCCGCTTGCCCCAATTGAAAATGAAGACCGGTGGAGGGCAGGATGATGGTGATCTGGGTCGCTCAACCGCATAATTTCTCGAATAGCATCGGTCGACATCATGCGCGTAAATCCCGCTCTTGATGCCAAACCTACAGCTGCCGTTGATTTTCCTACGCCGGTTGCTCCGGCAATGACCAGCAATCTTGGAGGACGGCTGACGAGTGCTTTTGCGGTTGCTTGCGCCAAACCAACTCTTCGGGTCATGCAATGTACGTGTCGGGATGAGCACATGAGGCTTCTGCCCTTCTTTGGGGTGTTTTGAACACATTGAACGGGTGATTGAGGTACCGATGTGCCTTTGAAGCGAGTCAACATGGACCGTACATGGGCGAAGAAACGATGTGGATTGGAGGAGAATGGGTGGCGTCAACTGACGGTGCAACAAGCGATGTGCTGAACCCAGCAACAGGTGAACTCATGGCCACGGTTCCACGCGCTACCGTTGAAGATGTCAACCGCAGTGTTTCAGCATCTCGTGCAGCCTTCAACAATTCCGATTGGAAGAACATGGACCCGGCACAACGGGGGAGAATACTCAACAAAATGGCTGCAGTTACCTATGCTAAGGCTAAGGAACTGGCCGTCATTGAATCCTCAAACAATGGAAAGACCTTCCGTGAAGCACTCTCTGAAATCCGTTATGGTGCTTGGACGTTGGAATACTTCGCAGGCCTTTCCGATAAAATCGAGGGAAAGACCATTCCAGTCCCGGGCCCCCGCCTCAATTACACACTCCGTCAACCCTTGGGCGTGACGGTGCATATTGTTCCGTGGAACTTCCCTCTGCAACTCGCCCTTCGTTCAATCGCACCTGCTCTTGCAGCGGGTTGTACGGTGATTGCTAAACCAGCTTCGTGGACGCCTCTGTCCCTTCTCGCATGGGCAAAAGCCGTTGATGAGGCCGAAACAGGTCTTCCTTCGAGCGTGCTTCAGGTTCTAACGGGTTCCGGTGCTCTTGCAGGAGATGCTCTTGCTGGCCACAGCGGTGTTGACGGTGTTGTCCTCACCGGTGGAGTTCCTACCGGAAAAACAGTCATGGCCAAGGCAAGCGAGCAATTGACTCCAGTCACATTGGAACTTGGTGGAAAAGGCGCTAACATTGTCTTTTCAGACGCCAACTTGCGCTATGCAGCCAAAGCCATTTGCTTTGGTATCTTCATGAATGCCGGGCAGATGTGTTGGGCTGGCTCCCGATTGCTTGTCCATGAAGACGTTCACGACGACCTGGTTAAGGCCGTGTGCGATGAGGTCTCCAAATGGCCTGTCGGCCCAGGTATGGAAGAGGGCGTACGCATGGGTTCACTTGTGCACTTGAATCACCGTACGGAAGTATTGGAAAAACTCGAAAAAGGCCTTGCAGAAGGTGGAGAACTCGTTCTTGGGGGCAAAGCGCTTGACCGAGAGGGAGCCTTCATGGAAGCAACCGTTGTCACAGGCGTTGACCGAAGCCACCTTCTCTTCCAGGATGAGTTGTTTGGACCGGTATTGGCCGTGACTTCCTTCAGTACAGATGATGAAGCTTTGGACCTCGCCAACGATACTCCATTCGGTTTGTTAAACGGCGTTTGGACCAATGACCTCGGGCGCGGACATCGTATGGCTCGTGATTTGGAATGCGGTATGGTTTCCATCAACGAATATCCGATCACCTTCCCTCAAACCGCTTTTACCGGATGGAAGCATTCAGGAATTGGTATTGAGCAAAGTCAAGATGCCTTGCGATTTTACACGAAGGTCAAGAACGTTAACGTCAAATTGTGAAGTGATACCATGGCCATTCAGATTGAGACCAACGACGGTATTCGATTGATACGCATGGGAGGGCAAGCCTCTACCCAGTCGTTCTCTGAGGAATTTCTACCCCTGATTGCTGGAGCCATTGATGAGGCCCTCATTGATTCGGATGTCAAAGGGATCGTCCTCACTGGAGATGGACGCTTTTTCTCCGCAGGGGCAGACATCAACGCCTTTCAGCAATCCATTGATGATGACAGTGCGCCGGAACTGATTCGAAACCTCACTGGAATCCTTCACCCTCTTCTGATCCGGATGCGCACTTCTCCGACCGTTGTTATCGCTGCGTTAAACGGTGTTTCAGCAGGCGGTGGACTCGGTCTTGCCCTCGCATGCGATGCTCGTGTCGGCACCAAAGACGCCCGTATGGCGGCGTCGTATGCTGGAATGGGACTTTCACCCGATGGGGGGACAACCTGGCTTCTTCCACGGCTCGTTGGAGAGCGCGTTGCGCGTCGGTTTTTCTTTGAAAATCAGATTTGGTCTGGAGAAGAAGCCTGTTCCGCCGGTGCTATTGACCTCATCGTGAATCAAGATGCTTTACTCTCAACCGCTCACGAGTGGGCAGCCACTTGGTCATCATGGGGGATGCATACCAAAGAGGCTACGAAGCATTTGCTTCATGTTCAAGCCGATAACGACTTTGAGACTCATCTCAACCATGAGCGAACATTGATTGAAGCGGCAGGGACCACTCCTGCATTCAAAGAAGGCGTCAAAGCGTTTCTTGAGAAGCGTCGACCAACCTTTGATTGAACGGTTCATTGCATTTGATAGGCCACTTGAGGTTGTTTATCCTTACCAAAGCGCATCAACCCGATAACAAGGGCAACGGTTCCAATGCACATTGAACAGCATCCTGCAACGAACCCACCTCCGGCAGCAATTCCAAGGCCAATTGATTCTTCAAGAAGAGGCCCAAAAAGGTCGTCAATATCAAGGAGAAACATGGGTGTTGAGGCAGTGGTGGAGATGGTATAGGTCTCTCCAATGGAGCATTGTTGGTCAACCTCGAGGGTGGCGCATACCGTGCCGACCTGTATCTTTCCGTCCAATCCAAAGTAGGTGGCTGAGTTGTTCTCTTCGTCGTAATCACAGGTCTTCGTGAATGCACGTTCAGTGACGTCGGTTCCATTGTTCATGACCGTAAGATCAAATTGTTCACAGGCGTCAACCATTCCATTCGAGTCACTGTCAACGTAATCTTCAGTGATGAAAATACCCCACCCGAGTTCTCCCTGACCGTCTTCATCAGTGTGAACCATTTCAGCACTGGTGCCGATGTCTTTCACGTAGTCTTCACCATCAAGGTTGGTCCAAATTTCGGCAAGCTGACTTCCTGAAAGAGAGGCTACAATAAGCCCAATGACGCCAAGAACTGCAAAAACTCCAGCGGTGATCAAGGGAACTTTGGGTTTCTTTTCAGGCCCTACGGTCACGGCTACTGGAGAAAACGAATTGGCCTCAATTCGCGCTCCAACGGGTTGTGCACCAGTAGGGTTTGCTCCTTCGGGTTCCGTTCCGTAAATACTGGATTCCATGATAATTGCTCAGTTCCCTTGTAATTGAATCTATGGGGATGTTCACTCAATTGAGGTCTCTTCTGGACTGCCGGTTGACCAATCGTAAATCCCCTTCCCACTTTTCTTTCCTAATCGGCCTTCTTCAACCAGTCGTTCAAGAAGTGGATGAGGCGCATATGACTCATCTCCAAATGAAGTTTGCAGATTTTTGAGAATGTCTCTGCGAACATCCAATCCGACCAAATCAGTGAGTGCAAGGGGTCCCATTGGGTGTTTGTAGCCCAATACCATGGCGGTATCAATGTCCTTTGCACTGGCCACACCATCAGCGAGCATTCGAATGGCTTCATTTCCAAGAACAACGCCAAGTCGACTTGTCGCAAAGCCAGGTATGTCTTTGACAAGAATGGTCGTTTTTCCCATAGCATCTCCAGCCGATTGAGCCAGAGCGATGGTAGCATCAGAGGTTGAATCATGATGAACCAGTTCAAGGAGTTTCATAATGGGAACGGGATTGAAGAAATGCATTCCAATCACTTGTTCTGGACGTCTCGTTGCATTGGCTATGTCAGCGATGGATAGCGATGATGTATTGGTGCCTAAGACTGCATGAGCAGGAGCATGCTTGTCAATTTCTTCAAACACTTTTTGCTTAAGGTCGGGCAGTTCAGGAACCGCTTCGATGACCAGGTCCGCGTTTCCAACGGCTTGAGCCATGTCGCTAACGGCGTGGAGGTTTGTTTTCCATTCAGCCTTTTGCTCTGGAGAGGTTTTTCCCCGAGCGATTCCTTTGTCCCAAAAAGCATCAATGCGTTCCATTCCTCGTTGAAGCCCATCGGGAAATGCATCGTAGAGGGATGTATTCCATCCGGCTTGGGCACAAATTTGGGCAATGCCGGCACCCATGGTTCCTGCTCCGATGACGGCGACGTTACGAATGCTCATGGAGGTGGGAGAGCGCTCACCTTCATGATGCTTGCTTGTTTTCCACTTCTTGCTTTTGAGCAATGACCACTCCTGCAACAATGAGTGTGAAGGCGAGAATGAGCGTTGCTCCAAGTTGCTCACCAAGCAATAGCCAACCTCCGAGAATGCCAAATGGAGGGACGAGATAGACATAGAACGATGCCTTTCCGGCCCCGATGACAAGAATCCCGTCTGCAAACCACACGTAAGCCAACACCGTTGAGAATACCGCCAGGAAGATGATTCCAATCCATGCATTGAACGACGGCGAAGGCATACCCTCGCGTGCAACTTCAATTCCAGCCCACGGTGTGAGGAAAAGCAAGCCAACAAGTGAAGCCCAAATCGTTACCAGTATTGGGGTCAACGGTTGTTGAGCGTCTTCAGGAGTATCGCTCATGAGTTTCTTCATCAAAATACTGGATACGGCCCAAGCAAAGGCGGCACCAGCGATGAAGGCGTTGCCAAACCAACGGTCGAGTTCTGGTATGTCGGTATTGGGAGATGCGGTGAAAATCACAAGCATTCCTATCAAGGCCATCGCAAGTCCGATCACCAAGTTTCGAGTCAAACGCTCACCGAGAAATATAACGGCGAGAACGGCCGTAAAGAGTGGGTTGAAGGTGATCACTAAGGACGCATCCCCTGCAGCAGTGTACTTCATTCCATACATGAACATTGACTGGTAGAGGAAGGTGGAGAAAAAGGCAATGAATGCGATATTCTTCCATTGGGTTGGTGATGGATACGACCAACCCTCCGTCCGTTGCAAGTAAAACATGAAGAGACCGGCTACGATGACATAGCGAATCCATGCGGCAACAATTGGCGTGACGTCTGCAGCCACAACACGCCCAGCAGGCCAACCGAGTCCCCAAATTGCGGCAACAACGAGGAGTTTAGCATGAATTTGAGCATGTTTCATTCGAATCGCTCCAAACCAAGTTGTAACATGCGAGATCTCGGCAAACCGATTTCTGGCAGTCCCTTGGCTGGGGCGTGGAGCTTGAGGCCTTCAATTCTGCTGACATACAATCCATAACTTGCAATATCGTCAGGCCGGTACGGGGTTTCAAGCCCCATCTGAGTCAGGGTTTCACATGCTTTTTGCGAATATATTGGAAAGGTATTGGTAGAAAAGTGCATCCACTCTGAAACGCGCTGAGCATCAACGCCGTCAAGCGTGAGCAAATGTTCCAGAAGAGACACATCCGGATATGTCACGGTCCGCAGCACCATTTCTACCTCGTTTACTACATCTTCTGGCCATGCATATGGGTCTCTCTGAGCCCATTCATCAGCCACTCGTATGTGTTCGACTGAGCGCTTTGAGGTGACGGAGTAGAGGGACTCAATGTACGAGCGGTCTTCGTAGGCATTGGATACCAATTGCGGCATTTCATCATAGAAGCGTTCACACTTGGCGACATCAAGGCCGTATAGGGCGACGGGGATCATTAGAATCACTCGCCGTTCAAGCTTGGGTTCCGATTCCAGAAGCGATTTGCTTAGCAGACATCGGCTTTTCAGCGACCCAATCGAGTTTGAAGAGTTCTTTGAGGTCCTCTTCATCCTGTGCAGTCGGGAGATGCTCGTGAAGATAGGTGCTCCATTCTTCATCGCTTCCTTCGAACTTTGTTCCTTCAACCGTGAATTGTTGGCGCTTGAATGCACCGATTTCCCGATAGAAGTTTTCGTGAGGGACGTAGAGTTTCGCTGCACCTTCAGGCAAGTATCCGTTGAGTTTTTCAACCTCGAGAGCTATTTCATCGTGATAATGTCCTCGTGCCTCTTCGTTGAGCGTCTCTTTGATGACAGCATCTCCATTTTCGAGTTTCTTGCGCTCATCCCAGCGTCCTTTGATGCCCCATACATAGGACCAATGTGCGGATGAGGAGGCGTCGACGCCAAACAGGTCGTGTGCGGTGGAGACCCACTTGTTGATGTAGCGTTGTAACATATCACCTGGAATCACTCCAGCCTTGATGATGCGTCGCAGACCGTTCGAACCGGTTCCGAGGTGGAACGATTCTTCCTTGAGCATTGGCCCCATGCTTGCCGCCAGTGGCTTGAATGCAGAGGTTGACAGCATTCCGAGTTGGAATTTACCGTCGCGGTCAACGAACATGGTGTAGCAAAAGAAATCGAGCCAATGAGGCATGGGTCGGTTGAATGCCCCTAGCAGTCGGTCGCCGTCTTGTGCATTGCGCTCGAGCAATTTTTGTGCCTCTCTTCGTCCTTGTTGTCCAAAGTAGGTCATTAAGAGGTAGGCCATTTGCCATCCGTGGCGTTGTTCTTCCGCCATGATGCGGGCGGCTGCATAACGGTCGTAATCGGTAGGTGCTGTGGCAAGCAGATGTCGTTGTTGCTCAACCGATGCAAACTCTGTGTCTCCCTGAACGGTGATCATGCTTACGAGAGCGTCTCGCATGCTTTGGTGAGGCACCTGGAGCGAACGTTCCCATTTGGCTCGTCCTTCGTAGTCTCCGAATTCGATAACGTCTCCTGCTCGTTCCCAATCAAATTGGATTGAGAGGTCGAAATCACCCATCCATTCTCGCTTGAATCCTACGTTATCTTGCCACGTAGCAAAGTTGCTGATCCAGTCGTCCCATGTCTTCGGTAGGTTGTCCATGTTGGAGAGTATGGACGGGTCCGGTATATATCCTCTACGAACATATTCGCACGAACATGTTAGGGGCTCTGCCTGCGAATTTCATCAGTGAACGCATGAAACACTGCTGATTCAATGCGTTGAAGTTGGGTTGAGAGTGTGGATTTTGCTACGCCGAGAACCTTGGCCAATTCTGAGAGGTTGATCCGTCGAGGAACGTCCCAGAACCCCTCGCGAGTAGCGACTTCAAACACTTCTCGTTGCCGAGTGGTAAGGAGTCGTGAACGGGAATTCCGCGTAGAAAGCAGGCGGTGGGGCAGTTGGTCGGTTCGAAAGCGATGAATGAGTTCCCTTACCTCGTCGCGACGACCTTCAATGGTCCACTCCACCCATCCGTCTCTCACTTCGAACGGTGTTCTTGGAACGATTCCTATGTCGACAAGGGGGCGAACGAATCCGCCTCCCCCTGCAGAGATATTGACGCTGAAATGCCCGTCCTCTATGCCATTATAGTCATCAATTCCTTCGTGGGACACGAGATTGTTCTCGAGGGATTCGTCGCACCAACAGCGAGCAGTTCCTCTTCCTCTGCTCAACGGCATATGCTGTTCAATGCGAAGCGTTGCCGACGGATGCGCTCGCGTGACATCTCCTGCCCAATGTCCTTCAGGGAGACGGACATCAATTCGGATTTGTTGAAGCATTGCTGTTTACCCCTTCATGCAACGGTTCTTGGGCGGACGGTTTCATCTCTCGTGACCTTTGAGGTGCTAACGTCGATCAGTTCGCTAAAGGTCGTTGTCGTCGTTGCTTCAATGCGAACGCCAGGCAAGTAACCGTCACAGACGCCGGATGCTGCAAAGACAGCGTCTTCGCTCTTACAGAGGTCGTGCGCTTTCCAAAGACGGGTCAAATCGTCGCCAACCATCGTCTCTGCTCGGGCTTCTTCTTCATCGGAGCGGAAGACAAGGCGCCCTTCAAAAACGCCACCAAGTCCTCGGATTGCCGTTGCTGAAATAACGCCCTCGGGCGCAGCACCGATTCCCAAAAGTAAATCGTAAGGGCCATCAGGTTTAGCGGCCCATATGGCTCCAGAAACATCACCGTCACCCATGAGGTCCAATTGCGCTCCAGTTGCGTGAATTTCAGAAAACAACTGCTTGTGTCGTTCTCGGTCAAGGGCAACGATGCGAACGTCTTCCATTGCCTTGTCCAATACATGAGCAGCTTGTTCAATGTTGTATGCAACACTGCCTTCCAGAGAAACATGCCCGTTGAGGAGCGGTCCAGCGGCAATTTTATCCATGTAGCAATCGGGGGCATGGAGGAGTGTTCCTCGTGGCGCCGCAGCGAGAACCGCAATCGAATTGGGTGTATTGTCAGCGCAATTATTGGTGCATTCTAACGGGTCAACAGCGATGTCAATTTGAGGAGCACCATCAACGCCGACCATGTTGCCCAGAGGCTCGCCTATGTAGAGCATAGGTGCCTCATCTCGTTCACCTTCACCAATGGCCACGCGGCCATCGAAGGGAACGTGGTCAAACGTGCGACGCATGGCCTCTACTGCTGCATCATCTGCGGCATTTTTATCGCCTTTTCCGCGCCATGCACCGCTTGCAATTGCTGCTTGGTCTACGGCTTCTAGAAAGTGAGGTGTGAGGTCCGACGTCATTCCCATGCCCCTAAGGGGGGCGCGGGTGAACCATCAATGAAGCGGTTCAGTTTCCTTTGAACTTCTCGACAACGGTAAGGTCGGAAATCGATGTTGAGGGGTATTGGCCTTCGTCGTTTTTCTCGAGAGATTTCACCATGTCAAAGGCGCACAGCAGGCCTGCGGCAACACCGGTTAACGCTTCCATTTCAATACCGGTTTTGTAGTGTGCAGACACATGCACTTCACACCACAAATCATTGCCTTCCCACGACCATGTGACTTTGGTCCCTTCCAGAGGAATCGGGTGGCAGTGAGGGATGATTCGAGGAGTTTCCTTGACCGCTTGGATGGCGGCAATGGTTGATGCTTCCAAGACATTGCCCTTTGAAATCGCTCCCCCGAGGATGGCTGCTTTGGTTTCTGATTTCAGGTTCAATCTGCCCCGAGCCGTTGCGTTGCGAGCAACAACGGGCTTTTGCCCAATCTCAACAATTCCTTGAATTTCTGTTGGTTCTTGACTCATCCCAAACCCTCCTTCCAGGTCTCCCCAGATGAGGTGACTTCTTTCTTCCATATGGGTGCTTGCTTCTTGAGTTCGTCGATGAGCCATGAGCAGGCCTCAAAGGCTTCCTTTCGATGTGGACTTGCGACATGAATCGCGACAATGGGTTCCTGTGGGCCAACTGCACCTGTGCGGTGAGATAGCGCCACGAACCGGACTCCAAACTTGACAATGGCTTCGTCTCCCAGACGGCTCAATACCGGCGTCAAACGGTCCTTCCACGCGTCAAATTCCAACCGAAGCACCGTTTCTGTCCCTTCAGTTTCCCTCGTGATGCCAACGAAGCTAACGATAGCGCCGCACCCATCTGTAGGCAATCGCCTCAAGAGTTCATCAGGTTGGAGTACATCTGGGGCTTCTTCAACCAGAACTCGGCCGGACATAGCCTCACGAATGAAACACATCATTCAAACCTCACCCCTCCATGGACAAACATGGCCGCCACAGCCGAAAATCACAAACCTGTCCACATTATGGGCGCAGGATTGTCAGGTTTGGCAGCGGCTACCGTCCTCGCAAAAGCGGGCAGAGAAGTCCATGTCCACGATATCCGAGACGACTCAGGTGCTCGTTTTGACGGAGATTTCCAAGCTTTGGAAAACTGGAGTATGAGTGTGGACTTTTTTGATCAACTGAACGAGTGGGGCTTTGACCTTTCTACATTCAAGGCTACAGAGTTTAGCAGCGTAGATATCATCCATCCAGACGATGTCATATCCCAGGCGCAAACACCAAGAGTGGCATACAGAATCGTAGAGCGAGGCACATCAAGTCACACCATCGATCAGGGATTCAAACAGCAAGCTATGGATGCTGGGGCCCATATTCATTACAAATCCCGGGTCAAGGAAGAAGATTGTACCATCATCGCCTGTGGGCCAAAAGGAACATCAGCGGTAGCCTATGGAGAACTTTTCAAAACAGACCATCCGAACCATATCGGTTTTCAACTCAATGATAAGTTGGCACCTGGTTCCTATTCCTACCTCATTATCATCGATGGAGTGGGGCTCATTTGCACCTGTCTATGGAGGAAGCAAAAGAAAAGTGATCGTTTTCTCAACGAAACCATCGCCTGGTACGATGCCCATTATCCCGGCCTCAATCGTCAACCCATCAAGAGAGTAGGGGGGAAAGGAGATTTCACCATCAACCGTCATTACAAGCAAAATGGTCGTTACTACGTTGGTGAATCCGGAGGTTTGCAGGATTTTATGTGGGGCTTTGGGATGAGGATGGCGGTCTGGTCAGGAGTATTGGCCGCTCGTGATATTCTCGGAGAAGGTGATTATGAGGCAGATGTTCGCCGTCATCTCATGCCGTACGTGCGCACCAGCGTCGCCAATCGGTGGTTGATGAACCGTGTTGGTGACCGGACGTTCAAACGAATGTGCAACGCTTGGATGAGGGACCAAAAGAAACGTGGAGACGGGCTTGTTTGGATTGGGAAGCTTTTCCGCCCGAGCCTCCTCAAATCCTTGTTGTACAGATGTGTGAGTCCGTTTATGTTGGTAAAAGACCCCAAGGCGATGGGGCGTGGAGTTCGGCGGATGCCGTTTAGGGCTGCATTGAAGCGAGATGCGTGGGAACCTTCGGAACAAGCCAATCAAATAAAGGCGCAGTGGGACGAAACTCGCCGTGGGGGTGGACACGTTTCCTTTTCTGAGGTCAGGGATTCTGAACCCTAAATGCAAGATTTGCATGCGATTTATTCATAATGCCCCCCCTTGTGGCTCTTGACATGAGCGACCTTTACGGATTGAAACTCGAGCCTATGCCCAACCGCCTTGTTAACTACGGCGTGACCGAAAACGGAATCGCAGTGATTGAACTTACATCCGATTCTGCTGGAGCTCCGCTCGAAGGCACGAACGACCGTTCGCCGAACACCTACACCCACGGCATGATGCGAGACATTGACGAAGCCGTTGTCCGTGCTCGATTTGATGACGACGTCACCTGTATCGTCTTGACTGGAAACGGAGCCTCCTTTTTCTCTGCAGGCGCATCCATTCAGATGTTGAACAGCGTCACACCCGGCTTTAAGTACAATTTTTGCCTTCACGCCAACGAAACACTTTCTCGCTTTGAGCAAACTTCCAAACTTGTTGTTTGCGCCATTAACGGCCACGCCGTTGGCGGTGGTCTTGAGATCGCTATGGCTGCAGATATCCGTATCGCACGAAAGAACTCTGGAAAGGTCGGCCTTCCTGAAATCAACCTTGGTGTTCTTGCAGGAACCGGTGGTACCGCCCGCTTGACCCGTCTAATCGGGAAAGCCAAGGCTCTCGAGATGATGGTTACCGGTGAATTGATGTCATTCGAGGATGCCCATTCCTGCAACCTCATCAACCACATTTGGGAAGGAGATGCAGATGATTTCCGCCGAGACGTTCTCGATTGGTGCAGCCAATTCACACTTCCAAACAAGGCTGTCAAGGCTGTTGGAAACATCAAGCGTTCATGCCAGACAGGGCCTGAAATTCCCTTTGAGTACCATCTCGCTCTTGAGCGAGAACTCCAAGCATCATTGTTCAACAGTACCGATGCTAAGGAAGGAATTGCAGCCTACGTCGAGAAGCGTGTTGCCAACTTCACCGGCCAGTGAACCCAACAATAGGAGTGTTACTTCATGACTGAATTTCATGTCCCAGCAGATGTTCCAAACGAATTGATGGAGACCTACATCGATAATTTGATGGCGGCTACAGCCGGTACCGGTATGATGAATTTGTTTGCATGCGACCAGAAAATTGAGCACCTCAACGACGACTTCTATGACGGAGGTGTCAAGGTCCCGCTCAGTTCAAATGACCCAGGTCACCTGTTTGAAATCGGGGCTCAAACACATTCGGAACAAACTCTTGGTGTTCTTGCAGGCCAACTCGGCCTCATTTCGCACTATGCAAGAGATTATCCGGACCTTCCCTATTTGGTCAAACTCAACTCCAAATCCCACATGGTGAAAACCTCTCAGCGAGACCCTATCTCACAAGCACTATGGGATATGGACGACGTCATGTCATTGGTCCACAACGGTGTAAACGTTGTAGGGATCGGATACACGGTTTACATTGGAAGTGAATACGAGCATGAGATGCTTACAGAAGCAGCACAGTTCATTCGTCAAGCCCATGAGCAAGGTATGATCTCGGTGGTTTGGATGTACCCTCGTGGAAAAGCTGTTGCAGATGAAAAAGACCCACAACTTATCGCAGGGGCAGCCGGAGTAGCAGGCTGTCTTGGTGCTGATTTCGCCAAGGTGAACTATCCCAAGGCTTGGGACGGGATGACACAAGCAGAATCGTTCAAAGTCGCGGTGGAGGCTGCAGGACGTACATCGATTATTTGTTCAGGTGGGGGTTCACTACCACCTCGAGATTTCTTGCAGCGTCTTCACGACCAAATCAACGTCTCCGGATGCCGTGGAGCTGCAACAGGGCGTAACATTCATCAGAAATCCACCGAAGAAGCAGTACGCATGACCGCTGCATGCCACGCGATCATCTGCGAAGGGGCTTCTGTTGACGTTGCTATGAAGATCTTTGAGGGTCAATAGGCCTCATTTGACTTCGTCTCGACAGATTGTCGAGTGATTTCGAATTCCTGTCAACGATGACTGAGTTCTGTAGCAAACGAACCTTGGCTTGCAACCGATTCAACAAGGTTGTTTTTTGTGAGTTATTTTGGCGGGTTTCACCGCCATGGGTTTTAACAAACGCGAGAATGAATTGAATTGTCGAGTCGTAAAACGTCTCAATTGATGACCGTTATGGCCAACTTGAGGGAGGGCGGTTTCACACTTGAGAATACGGTCCAGTCCGAAGTTCACAACTTCTGGTTGCTGTTTGTGGTGAAGTTTCCTTCACTGTCGATGATGATTGGTGTTCCTTCAATCCACTCGGGGCAATTGTCGGAGACCCAGGTGCGTGTGGCCCACTCGCAAATGTCATATCCGCCGGATAGAATTCCTGATCGCTTGATGTATCCAACCTTGACGATGTCTTTGTCCTTGGAGAGGACGTTACCGAGTTGTTGACTGGTCGTACCGTGTCGCATGGAGCCGTTGATGTATTCCAAAATTTCAGCTGTGTTTCGTGGGCGGTCACCTAGGAATTTCTTGATTTTTTCACGGATGCGGGTTGTTTTCATATTCATTTCCTCCTGGTCAATATAGGGCGGTCTTTCTTAGGTATCGCCACTGTTTCTTAGGAGCGAGGCCGCTGATATAATGCTTCCTCTCTGGAATGACGATTATGTTACACTTGGTGACCTATTGGTGGTGTTTTTTTTACATCTTGGCTCGGCCAAGTAAGTAAACGCACACCTTTCCAGTGGAAATAGATAACTAAATGTAACTAATTATAAGTTCTAAGGGTGAAGTTAATGAATGGCTGGCAACTACGGATGTTTGAGGTGAAGAAGGTTGTCCATCAGAAGGATTCGTTCAGTCGCCCACCGCAGAATTCTCCTATGGTTGAGTCAAGGTCCAAGTACGGTATCTGAAATTGCCCAACAATTTAGCATGCGAATGCCGCACGCATCGCTTGCATGCCGTCAATTGCGGGCTAAGGGTGATGTTTATCGCGACGACGCAGGCGGGATCCGCAACGCCCTCCTCTACCTCACGCAAGCAGGGATTGAACGAATCGAAGAAGATGGATTGGCTAAGGTAAAACACCACATTGATACAATTCCTGTCGGAAAGGATGGAATCGTCTTGCAATCGGATGACCAACATGTCTTGGTTGGTTACCTGCAACCACCAAAATCTCCTTTAAATTTCATTCCAGATGCCGCAAATTCTCTTTCCGAATCTTCCAATGGAAATGAAGGGGGGGCGTGGGTTCTTTTCCAAATTCAGAACCTTCGGTGGTATGATTTAGCAACGCTCGTTCCTACCGAAGCGCCACAGTATGCTGCGAGTGGAACCCTTGATGATTTCAGCGCAGGTCCAACAAAAATTGGAATTGTTAGAGGGGCAGTAGTGGAACGTAAGGATGCATCAAGTGTGCTTGAAGGGCAATGGTTCTCTTCGCTCCAGTCAACATCACCACCTTCATCGCTGCTTCAAGGTAAGACAATACTTGGAACAGTGGAAGGTACAGACTACGGATACGCTCCTCCTCATGGAGCGCATGCTGATTTGCCTTCTTCCTTAGACCGAACATTGGTATTCAACGTGATGGGTCAAGGGTGCTTAATATTGAATGAGCAGAACAGTGATGCACAGAGGGAATTGCCCCTCGAAGTCCTTCGCTCGTGGTTACGTCTGCGCCATCCGAGAATGTCAACCATTAAGCTCAACGCTCGTTATGAGGAGATGAGGTCACAATTGGATTCTGGAATGAACCGTATGCCTTTGCCGTTGAGACGCGATCTGATTGCAGATTTCGGCACCGTACACTGGAGGGAGTTACATTTCGATGATGGACCAGTGGATTTGTACGGCGTTTCTCCTCTTGGCCTTCAAGCCCTGTGTGAGCATGTTTTGAGCCATGCGCGTATACCTTTTGTAATGGAGTGGCCATTTCCCAACCCGGACCAGTCCCTGCTCGAACGAGTCCTAACTCACCCCATGTGCAAAATGCTGGTCACTCGGCACTTGGATGGCTTGATGCTTCCAAGCGCAACGGTTCACATCAAAGATTCACCCGTACTTGCACAACTGAGGGTGCATCTCAACAGGTCAACTGTTCTGCCGTTGGACCTCGACTCGAAAGCGGCAACTTCACAGCAACATCGGTTCCTTGAATTCTATCCTCTCCATGCAGAAGAATTGCTTGCAGCATGTGCAACAATTGAACTTGACCCGCTCCACTTCACGAGAGTTGTTTCTGATCCAAGGGAGGCCACAGCAATGATGAAAGCGCTTGATGTGTATCCCACAGGCAACGAAACGATGGCCAATGAATTGGAAACGAAGTGGCCCATTGCAGCCTGGATTGCTTCACCCCCTGGCGGGAGGGAAAGCCGTTGGATTCGACTTCAAGATCGGCTCCCTAGAGGTTGGGTAAACCTTCTCCCTCCACAGCATGTTGATCTCCTGACCCTCGCACATTCCCTTCACAAAGGAATTGGTACATGGCGGGAGAAGGCATTTCGGCGGTTGACCTTAGAATTACGGTCATCTCCTGAAATCCTTCTCAGCCTTTCTACTTCTATGGACCATGAGGAAAAGGGCTCGTGGCTCGCTGCCGTTGTCCTTGGGGCATCATCGTCACTGGGTGGGGAATACAATGAATTGATGAAAAAGGGAAGTTTAGAATGGTTGGACCACCCTCATCTGCCGCATCTGGTTCTCCCGATGGTTTTTCCTTCAACCAGAGTCATTGATGCCGAGCGGCACCTGCTCTTGGACCAATGGCTAAAGGCTGCTCAGGTGCATCCCGAAACATCATTCATCAGTTTGTGGGCTAAGGCGATTCAAACAACACAACGCAACGAACCTTGGGTTTCTGAAGACACACGCTCGCTTATGCAGCACCTTCCTCAACTTTGGTGGGCACCGTATGCAAGTCAATGGCTCATTTCTCAACTCAACACTTCATCGGGTCGAAGTTGGTTGAAAGAACAATCGATTTCTTGGCCCGCTCTCCTCACCCATCCCAAGGGACAACGGGGTGGATTCCCCGGCACCCATCACCAGCATCCCGGATACAATCTTTCTACGGAAGACCTCATGGGCATCAAATTACTTCAATCCGGACCAGGTACGCCTTCGTTAAATGACCTCTTTGAAATGACATATGCACTTGAACAAGGGTTGCCGGTTCCGACATTGCAAACGCACCCGGAGGCTGCTTGGCTGGTCCAGCCGATTGAGTCTTGGCCAAACTTCACTCCAGAAACCATTGAGGACGGAGATTCCTCAATCGGTCTCTTGCTCTATTCAAGGTCCTTTGCAGCCCGCCAACAAATGACGATGGATTGAAAAGGCAACGGTCTCAGCATTGTTTACCGTACCTGCAACATCGGGCTGAGCTACTGTGAAATTGCTATGACGTCTGACACCATGAGTACGGCCGCAATCGAAGACTGGGAGGACCCTTCGGGGAGTGAGTTCCGGTGCAAATGCGGTAAACCATCGGTAGGTTATGGGTCCTTGAATGACGACAGGATGACCTCAAGACAACCACCCTACTGGACAGCAAGCCCCGATACCGAGGGTCAGGCCTTTGAGTAACCGATGAAAAAGGCCGTTAGGTGTCGGGGCACAGCTGCTTGCTCAAATTCGCTTTATTCAGCCGAGAGGAGGCGATGACCTCAAAGGCTGTTTTCACTGTCACCTAGATATGGAACCACAACAACCCTTCTCATGTTGTTTGGTTGGTGGAACTTTTGATCGCTTCCATGCTGGGCATCGTTTGCTCCTTGATGCAGCTCAAAAATCTGCAAAAAGAATTGAAATTCATGTTACTTCTGACCTCATGGCTGACGCGAAATCTTCGTTCATTCAACCCTTTGAAACCCGTAGAGAACATCTCCTTCAATGGGCAGAATCACATGCCCCTGGACGAGTAACGGTTCATATGCTTGGTGATGTGATGGGGCCTGCTCCCGTTCACCCGGAAGCGGATTGTATCGTTGCAACCCCGGAAACTCGCGGGCAATGTGAATCCATCAACGCCGTTCGAACATCAAATGGACTGCCTCCCCTCAACATCATTGAAGTTGCTCACATGCAGGACATCGAAGGGGGCATCATCAGTTCTTCACGAATTCGCAACGGTCATATTGACCTGCAAGGCCATTCATGGATTGAGTCCCACTATCGTGAACAAACTCTTCTGATGCACCCTCGCCTTGATGAGGAACTTAAAACTCCAATGGGGGTCTTGTTTGAAGGCCCAGAGGATGCTCCTGAAGTTGCGATGTTTGCGGCTTTAGATGGGTTGGACCTCAGCACACGGGCTCTCGTTGCAGTTGGTGATGTTACGGTTGCTACCCTGCTCAATATGGACTATGTTCCTGACATTGCACTGATTGATGGTCAAACAAAACGCACGCCTTTGGCCAAAGAAGAGCAAGTGGACGGTTCTCGATTTCCATCCCATTTACAGGCCGTTAACCCTGCAGGACAACTTACGCCAAGTTTGCTTGCAGCCATTGAACTGGCATGCAGGATGGAGATTCCTGCGCTTATTGACGTAGAGGGAGAGGAGGATCTCGCTCCACTCTACATCCATTTGGTTGCGCCAATCGGAACTCAGATCATCTATGGGCAACCGGGTAAAGGCGTTGTTCTTCAACAAACAACGCTCAAAACCAAAGAACGTTGCAGGCACCTGCTTGGATTTTTTGAGGTGGTTTGATGGAACCCTTCCTCGTCTCAATTACAGTTTGCGTGAGGGACGGATATGATTGGATTTCAGGATGCTTAGAAGCACTGCAGTCACAGACCTACCCCTCGATTGAAATTCTCATCGTTAACGATGGGTCAAGTGACGATGCCGAATCCATCTTGGAACAATGGAATGACCCCCAAGGCCTCAACGGACACCCTATTCGCGTTCATCATCAAAGTCAGCTTGGTTTAGCCGCTGGCCGTCAATGGGCGCTCAATCATGCAAAGGGTGAATGGGTGGCCATTACCGATATTGACGTTCGACCTGAACCGGATTGGATTTCCAACCTTGTCGCAGAAATACAACCGGTATCCGATGATGAGCGCGTTGTAGCAGTCACTGGCCGAACCGTTTTCGAACGGGCTGAAGACCTCGTCAGCCGTTTTCGTTCGGTAGAAATCGCATCCAAATATCGCTCACGCCCTCGCAGAACCAGTCTTGCTAACGGTCCCTGTTCGATGTTCCATCGTCAATCGCTTCTCGATGTTGGCGGATTTGATCCCGAGTGGTACCATGCAGAGGACATGGAAGTGAGTTTGAGGTTGATTGAAGCAGGGGGAACCATTGTCTACGCTCCCGAAGCATTGGTACGTCACGTGCCTGAAACAGGAATTACTCGGTTCTTGAACAAGCGGAAAAGAGATGCGAGGGCTCACCTGCGTATCGTCCGCCATTATCCAAAGGGAAAGCGAACAGGACCAGGTTTTGATTTCTTAGGAAGTTCTGCGATGGTACTCATTCTGTTCCCGCTTTGGTTAGCAATTTTCATCTCGGGATTGCCGTTCCTCTACGAAATCAACCGCTTAGGAACTTTGGACTGGGAGCAAATCAGTGTTTTCTGGGAAACAAAAGTTCTCCTTGGTTCTTTCATTTTGCTGATCCTCCATGAAATCATTCTCTGGAGAGGGCCGTTGGGTGTTGTCAACAGGACTGTACTTCGCTCTACAAAAGGCAGCAAAATCAAAGCGATGTTTGGTGTTCGCAGACTAACCATACTTTGGAGCCTTGCTCTCTGGCAGGGATTGATTCTTGGTTGCTTGGACGCAGTCTCGGGAAAGCACGGGCACAAACCCTTGCTAGGGACCAAGAAGAATTGATTCAGTCCAACTTTTCGTCGCCGGGTGGGACGCGACTGGCATGATTGAGAGCAAAGCCAGCTGCGACAAAAGCGATGGTGACGGAATAAACGCCAACATCCATCCATCCGCTGTGGTTGATTCCGAACCACAAGTAAAACACAAGTCCCAAAAGAAGACACCAAGCAGACATTGTTCGTTGTCCACCGCCAACCGATGGGTCAGCAAGGGCAGTCCAGGTATCGTTGACAATCAAGGAAGTAGCCCACTGGGAAACTCCTCTGGTCTCGTTAATGGTTTTCATTCCGAATCCAACCATTGCGAGGCAAGCTGCAATGAATATAGTGTCGCCAAGAACTTCATAGTGGAATCCATCTCTTGCGGTTCCAAATGCAGGGTTTGCGGCTTCAAAGGTCAACAAACCTCCCCAAGAAACGTGCTGGGCTGGGGTTGCTGCTGAGAACATGTTCAAAACAGCCAATAACAAGCCCCACAATCCGAGTGTTACCAAGAGATTTGCCCATACCGGAGAAGGTCCAGAGGCTGAAGTTTGTGCGGCCGCATCGGATGATTCGCCGTTGGTCATACCTACGCCGACCGGCGAGGCGGATATAAGAACACCGAAAAACAATCTACCTTGGTTTTTGATTCATACAGTCAATCTGATGAATGCTCAAAGAGCTGATTGATGACGATAGGATGCAGTAAATACCGCTCCCATTTCGGCTTCAGACTCGGTCATGATATGCGGTGCATCGATGTTCTTAGGAACGCAAGAAGTGATTTCCTTCGAACGGCCATAGCGTCCTTTACTAACGGTACGTGCTGTAATCAATCCGAGCATGTCGAGATTTGAAATCAGGCCGGAAATTCTTCGTTGCGTAAGAGCGTGCTGATTGATGTGCAAGCATGCTTGCCTGTAGATGTCGTAAACCTGTCCGGTCTGGACGTTTCGCAGACCGTTCTTTTCATTGATCAGTACGGCAGCCAAGACCAGTTTCTGTTGACTCGGCAGGGATGAGATGACCGGTGTGATTTGGTCGGCTTCAATCTGACTTTGAGCAGTTCTTACATGGCCTTGGGTAACGATTGATTCCCCGTCTTGCTCAGCCTTTTCAGTGGAGATTCTTAACAGGTCAAGAGCACATCGAGCATCCCCGTGTTCCTGTGCTGCGAGTGCAGCGCAAAGCTCGATAACACCCGATTGAAGAACGCTCTCTTGAAGTCCTTCCTTGGAGCGTTGTCGGAGAATGTCCTGAAGCTGTTCTGCGTCGTAAGGACGGAACAATACATCCAATTGCCCCAAGCGAGAGCGGACACGAGGGTCAAGGAAGTCTGTGAATTTCAAATCGTTTGAGATTCCAATAACACACGCTCGTGCCTTCTTGAGCGATGAATTCAAACTGGTAAGGTTGTACAACAAATCGTCCCCTACCTTTCGAACCAAGTGGTCGATTTCATCAAGGACGATGATAAATACGCCGCCACGAGCATCCATTCTGCGGACGAGTTCACTGAATACACGGTCTGTGGGCCAGCCTGTAAATGGAATTTCGTCTTGCTCATAATCCTCAAGAAGAGAATTACCAATGTGGCTCAAGACTCGGTATTGCGTGTCAATTTGTCGGCAGTTTACGATGACAGGGTGGACTTTTCTTCCAATGGTTTCTCCCTTTGCCTTGAGGTGATGGCAGACATAACTTGTAACAGCTGTTTTGCCAGCACCAGTCACGCCGTAAAGCGTCATGTTTGATGGAATGTGTCCCTTGAGGGCTTCCCAGAGGTTGTATGAAATCTTTTCAATTTCCTCGGTGCGGTGAGGCAGAAGACTGGGGCGGAAATCATGCCGAAGAATCTCTTTGTTTCGGAACAATGTTTTCCGGGACATGAACTTGTCGAAGATGTTCTTCTCCATTCAATTTCTCCCCCTATTTATAGCAACATGCAAGGAGTCCGTATATGACTCCGTGCCGTATTCGCCATGAGTCCGAGTCCCCCTTATATGCCTGTCCACTCCAACCATTGGGGGACGCTAATTTTAGAACAAGACAACGGCGAAGTTTAGCATATAAAGATTCAATGTTTTCGTAAAAAAGAACAATTTTCTCCCAGAGAGAATTATGCATCGGCCAAACTGGAAATAACCCATTCGCCGTTCTCCCAACTTAGACGTGTTCCATCTGAAACGTGACTCACATGAGGAGGGTGTTTTGGAATGGCGTCACTGAGAATTTTCGGATGGTTCGTTGCATCATCAACAAAAGTGTGTGTAATGATGAGAGGGGTTGAGCATCGTTGCGCCAATGCTTCGATATCTTTGGGCTTGTGATGGTGTGTCGAAGGAACCCAATCCGGAAAACCCATCTCAAGGATGGCGATGCTTGACCGCTCGATGGCTTCGTAGAGGGTATCACACGGGCCAGAGTCACCGCTGTGTACAAAGTTCACACCGTCGGGGTTCTCAAAGCGATATCCATACGGGTCGACTGCGTCATCGTGGTGGACCTCAAATCGCTCCCAAGACCAGCCATCATCGGTTGTACCAACGGCGTTCTCAATCCATTCGACCGATTCAAGAATGCTGTCAAGCGATCCGGGGAATGCAAGGTGGCAGAGTTCGGTTAACCGTACTCGGGCCGTCGGTGAACCAATCACGCGCAGGGGTTGCGTTCCTTCACGGTCGGAAATATACTTCCTCTCAAGGAGTAGGAACGGAAAGCCGAAAACATGGTCTCCATGAATATGAGTAATGAACACGGATTCAATGTCAGAAACTGGAATCCCTGCTCGTCGCAGGCTGGCCAGCGCAGTTGGGGGAGCGTCGATGATGTGCTTTCCATCAAACACTGAAAACGAGTGATGTCGCCCGTTGGGGAGGAAGGCATTACCCGTCCCAAGAACATCAATACGGGGGGTCATATTCAACGCCATGCACTTTTCCTTCTTTTCCCCATCGGTTGGTTTCAGTGGATTTGAATCTGTGATGTGAGGTCACACGAATGATGATATAGCCCACATCAGTGGGAAATTCATCGGCCTCTTTAGGCTGAGGTGAGCGCATGGGTGAGAACTGGTCAGCGAAAAATCCGTACATGACAAAAATTACTGAGAATTACATTCTCAACGGGGAAGGCTCCCGGAAAGAAACCCGTCACGTTGTCTTCGAATTGGGCGATTCAGGTTTGGACTACAAAGTCGGGGACGCCTTGGGCGTTCTGGCTGAAAATCCGCCACATATCGTAAGCGAAATCATAGAAGCCCAAGGATGGGACCGAGACCATGCGGTGACCACACACAATGGAGAGCGCTCCCTCTACGACGCACTCAAGAAAGACTTTGAAGTCCATCTCGCCAATAAAAAGTTCGTACAGTCTTTGGCTGCAAAGGTGGTGTCAAGCGGTATGAACATTTCCATGAGCATCGTATCGCGAACCAGAAACCAATCCACTTGGACTTCGTCATCCGATGAACACCTCCCTCCTTCCCTGCAAGCCTCGGTTCCATCGGACGACCCCAGCGACCAAATCGCAGCAATTACCGTCGACCCAAAGGCCATCGAAGATTACCTGTGGACTCGAGATTATGTGGACATCATGAGAGAGTTTGATGTCAAGTACGCTCCAGAGGAGTTCTTGGACCTTGCTGATCGGCTGAAGCCACGCCTCTATTCCATCGCATCATCCCATGATGCTCATCCGGGTTACGTTGAGCTGACCGTCGGTATTGTTCGTTTTGAATACAATAACCGCCCTCGTGGTGGATTGTGTACTCAATTCATGGCCGATGAAATCGATACCTCTGGCGCTCCTATCGGTGTATTCATGTCTCCAACAAAATCGTTCATTCTGCCCGATGACAAGGATGTAGACATCATTATGGTTGGGCCCGGAACTGGAATCGCCCCATTCCGTGCATTCATGGAGCAACGGGTCTTTGACGGTGGCAAGGGTAAGAACTGGCTGTTCTTTGGGGACCAATCTTCAAAGACAGAATTTTACTACAAAGATACGATTGAAACATGGATGGATGAAGGAGACCTCTACCGATTCACAACCGCCTGGTCCCGAGACCAAGAGGAAAAAATCTACGTCCAACATCGCCTAAAGGAATACGGTGCAGAAGTTTGGGAATGGTTCGAGCGTGGAGCATATTTCTACATCTGTGGCGATAAAAAATACATGGCAAAAGACGTCCATAAGGCTCTTATTGAGATTGCCATCGAACATGGCGGCATGTCGGAAGCAGATGCCACTCACTTTATCGAGAAAACCATGATGAAAGAACAGAAGCGATACCTTCGTGACGTCTACTGATTTCACTGCATCGGCAACGGGACACTTACGACAGGTACACCCGCACCGTTCGCTATCGCTTCCATGTGCTTGGTCCAAACTGAATCAGGCCCAGGGAAGGCTAACATGTGCGTTGAGTGTTTAATCATTCGATGACCAAGGTCAGCAACCGCCTCTGGCCGGCCTGTGTCTTCAGCTTGCGACGGGCGAGGGGCGTCCCATGCTTCGGTAAAAATTGCCAGAGGAATGTTGTTGTTATCAGCCCAGCGCTCGGCGAGATAGTCCACTCCACTTGCGCCCCCTAGTATGACGACATCAGGATACCCATTGTAGCGCACCCAAGTGTCCAATTCATCTTCGAGAAATCCATAGTCATAGAATTTAGAATTCCCGCAGATCACCAAATTGATGACCTTTCCATCGTTGTTCAAATCTTTCCCAGCGAGTTGTTGAATCACTTCGCTGCCGGTCATCGTTGTTCGGCTCATATCTACAAATGTGTGTAAGAGAATATGAATGTTCGCACGAAGAAGTCTATTTTTACCGAATTTCGGGCAAAAACTTCCGGAAAACCATCACAAGGACGGCCTTATTCACCAAAACCGAATGAGGCATCACCGGCTACACCTGGCATATTGTATCCCAAAAGATTTGCAACCATGTATAACGTTCCAATAAGTAGCGTCAGTCGAATGCTGTTTGTCATTTCAACTCCCTTTGATTGGAACGTCAAACAGACCAATCCTGCAACGATGAAACCGGGTGCTATATTCATCCAAAAAGTAGCCTTACCCACATACGCTAGCATGAGCAAGTTGTGGTCCTCTACAGCGTCTTGATAATTTTGAAACCTCTCATTGTATCGGTCAATGGCGGCTTGATATTCCTCTTCTTCCGTAGTATTAAGTCCATTATTATCCGCATCAAAGTCAGATGATGATATTGTATCCGGGGCTTCAGGAGCTGCTGTATGGTTTGATGAGTAAGTGTATTGCTCGGACATGATCATCATCAGGAAGCCTAATCCCATAATGAATGCAATTCCTGCACTGTATACTCTCTTGTTCAGATTCTTTTCACTCATATTTTTCACATCATTAACGCTGTTTTTCAAGTCCATCATCGGGGGTATGAATCGGGGTCCTGCGGCTGCATTCATCCCTTGCAAGCCGGGTTCATTCGGCATCCACTCCTCTTGGGTTTCGTCGTAAAACCACTTCCCGTCTTCGCTAAGCATTACGGATTTCCATAATCTGTCACTTACATATTCCGTCCGTCTAAGATAAGGAAACTGTTTCTGGCCTAAACCGAAAACCTTTGGAACATGCTAAATTACAATATTATCGTAAAAGACCAGTTGTTTTGACCGCTTTGCTCATAGGATACTTCGGTCGCCGTGTGTACATGGGATTCAAACGGGTCTTGATTGCAAATCGTGGGGAAATAGCCCTCCGCATCTTGAGAACCCTGCGCGACATGGGCATCGAAGCAGCCATTATTCATGGTAGAGAGGACCGTTTATCACTCCCCGTACGTATGGCGGACATTGCTTATCCAAACTACAGAACCAACCCTTTGGATTCGTATCTGGACATCGAATCTGTTATTCAAGCCGCAAAAGAATTGGAATGCGATGCAATCCATCCTGGATACGGCTTCCTTGCCGAGAACGCAAATTTTGTTGCTCGCCTCGAAGAGGAAGGGATCACTTTCATCGGTCCTTCTTCCGATGTCATCACCCTTCTGGGAGATAAAATTCAAGCAAGAGCGGCCATGGAAGAAGCAGGTCTTCCCACCGCAAAAGGCTCTTCGGAACCGATTGCGAGTGCTGATGTTGCGCGAGAACTCGCCAATGACATTGGATACCCTGTGATCATCAAAGCAGCAGCAGGAGGCGGTGGAATTGGAATGCAAATTGTCGAGCAAGCAGATGAGTTTGAAGGAGCCTTGAAGTTGTGCCAGTCACGGGCGCGTTCCGCTTTTGGAGACGACCGAGTCTTTGTGGAAAAATACATTCTTGGGGCCCAGCATGTTGAATTTCAAGTTTTGGCTGATGGGAAAAAAGCCATTCATTTCGGAGAGCGATTTTGTTCCATTCAACGCCGCCACCAAAAACTGGTCGAAGAAGGACCATGGCTTGATGATGCAAAGCGTTCTGAAATCGGAGAATTGGTTTGCCGGGGCGCAGAAGCAGTTGGCTACAAGGGACTCGCTACCTTTGAGTTCCTTCGTGATGCGAATGGAGACTTCTATTTCCTTGAGGTTAATCCTCGTGTCCAAGTTGAGCACACGGTGACTGAATTGCTTACAGGTTACAATTTGGTTGAACTGGGCATTCGCGTCGCTCAAGGAGAAGCATTACCGCTCTCTCAAGAAGACATTGCATGGAGAGGGCATGCTATCCAGTGCCGCTTAAATGCCGAAGATCCGCGTGAATTTATTCCAAGTCCCGGGCGATTGTGGGAATGCCATTTCCCGAGTGGGTTCGGTATACGATGCGATACTCATGCTCATGCTGGTTACGAAATGCCGGGTTGTTTTGACTCATTGCTCGCCAAACTCTTGGTATGGGGGCACGACCGAGACGATGCCGTTCGTCGGATGAGGACAGCACTTGACGAAACCGTCATCACAGGAGTTGAACATCTGATACCACTGCACCGTAGAATCATGGATGAACCGGACTTCATCAGCGGTAATATCACCATTCAATACATCGATATGCATCAAGAGCTGTTGGGTTGAACGGTCATCGGTAAAACCATCAATCACCTTCTCTTGGGCCGTCCATGAGCGTCCTCATCGTCGGTAGTCTAGCATACGATTCAGTCGAATCTCCGGAAGGGTCCGTTCGTGAAGCTCTTGGCGGTTCTGCGACGTATGCAGGTCTTGCTTGCCAGTTTCACTTGGACCGCATGCAACGTTCTTCTGCAGCCCTTGTTGGTGTTGTTGGTGAGGACTTTGACGAACAAGATCGCACCGTTCTAAGCGACGCAGGGCTGAATCTTACGGGAATTCAAGTTGCTCCGGGAAAGACGTTCAGATGGGAAGGAAGTTATCATGGCTCGATGGCTGAGGCGGTGACTAAAGCCACGTATCTCAATGTCTTTGAACATTTCAAGCCTGAGATCGCACCCCCACTCTCGTCACCGTCAATCGTCTTTTGTGCAAACTTGCATCCGGGGATTCAGGCCTCAGTCATGGATCAAACATCCCCACAAAGGTTGACCATGCTGGATTCGATGAATCTATGGATTGAGATTGCTCAACCGGATTTACTGAAAGTTATGCGCCGAGCTGATGTGGTTATCATCAACGATGGTGAGGTGAGAATGTTGGCGGGAGATGACAACATTGTACGAGCCATGAACACCTTGGCGAAGGAAACTTCAACGTCCACTTTGGTGGTCAAACGAGGCGAGCATGGTGTCATTGCTCTCCATAACGGTCAATGGATTGCGCTCCCTGCATATCCGACTGCTGATATTGCTGACCCTACCGGTTGCGGTGATAGTTTTGCAGGTTCGCTCGCAGCGCATTTCTCACTCAGTGAAGGCCCCGTTACCTTGCATGAACTCAAACAAGGACTTGCTGTTGCAACCGTTACAGCAAGTTTCACTCTGACGAGTTTCGGGACAGAGGCACTTTGCAAGTTGACGACCGAGCAATTTGAACAACGGCTGGCGGATTATGCCAGCATGATTGAATTCTCGTAACACTCAATCGTCCAACTGTCGAACTCGTCTATCGTCCTCAGGAACCGATGCTTTGAGGTCTGCGAAGGACACATCATCCAGATCGGGGGGTCGGCGCTCTGAATCCATTTCCCCAACTGTAGCCAGCATGGTTTCTACCTTCTCCTGAAGTCGCTCCATCTCATCTTGCCCAAACACACCACCGTTCTCACTTGAGAGATTACGCAGCACCTCTCCAGTTTGCTCATCATGCGCTTGTTGGGCCTGCTCACGTAGTGCTGAAGATGTGGTGCTTGTACCGTATGGAGAAGGTCTTGATGGGGCTTTTGTTCCTGAAAGAATCTCTGTGGCTACCTTGCGCAACTGGCTGAGGAATCCCCTGGGGCTGGCAGCCGTTCGAGGACGCGATTGCGGGCGGTGACGGGGCCGGAAGGAGGACCGGTCAGGGTCCCGTGGCTTGCGAGGTTGTAAGAGGGGTCTTTCACGTTCAAGGGTAATGTTTTGACGAGGCTGGGGGAGGGTCTCAACCTCGTCTCCGGCTGGAATTGTGTCGATGAAGGGAATCAGTTCAGCATCGAGGAGTATGGGTTCCTCCTCCTCTTCCAGTATCTCTTCAGTTCGTTGGGGGATGTGTACTTCATCTTGCCCAAAAAAAGACGGCAAGAAGGGTTGAGGTGCTCGGTATTCATGGGGCGGTCGGTCGGACTCTTGATGCATCAGCGGCCGTCGTTGTGGTTCCAACACCGGAAGATGAACGGGTACTGGATGATGGTCAGCAGGATAGGTCGCCCGTTCCGCTGCGGCCTGCTCAGAGTGCCAGGTGGAAAGGAAACTGGGGAGAATCGTAGGCTGGGAGGGTTCAGGCGAATGCGTAGGCATCCACTCGGGCTCCTGTTCTTGCACGTAGGGCACCGCTTCGTCCAACTCCCCTTCACCAAGTGATGAAAGAAACATATCGATCGGTAACGGTGTATTGATGACAACAGGCAGTTCGGGGGCAGAGATCAACCCCTCCTGCTCTTGATGCGTACGGTCAACGCTATTCCAGGCCAGTCGGGCGTAAGCCAAACTCTTGCCTTTCAACAATTTGTTAACCATGAAGGTGAGGTGTCTGAGAACATGTTCGTTGCCAAACAACACATGGGTGTCGTTTGATGCAGTTTGAATCGTTACCGTAGGTTGTCTGGTAAATATTCGTGCGAAAATTGCAGCTCCCCCAAGCAACATGAACGACCACTGGTACACGGGCGGGACCATATATCGCCATCCAACCCATATGGAGACAATTCCCATCATTAGCAACCAATTTGGGACCAGATTGGATGAATGATGTTGGACGCTATCGATTGCCCCCACACGCACGTTAATCGCAGAACTTCGTTTACCTTGGATGGTCAGCATGCGCTCATCCAAGCTGATAGTGGCCCGTTCCGACGGTTCCGCCAACCGCAGCGAAGTGAACATCTCTGTATCACTTTCACTCGTTGGTACAGATTCCTGCCCAATTTCGTGCATCCCATTCCGAGGAGCATCGGGGCGCGGTTATCAATCCACCGCAGAACGCAAGGAAAGTAGAGGCGAATCGTTCACCGCAATGCTTCCGCCGACAAGACGTTTAATCTTGTTTTTCAAGCTTGGCTGAACCCATGATTCTGGGTTTCGAATCCAGTTGAGCGATCAGCACTTGCGGCGGGTTTGTTTTACGAATGAAAAGCGGGCTTTCCCAGGTCACATTCAGTCTCGAACCATCACTGGAGGTAACTCGGCCCACAACAAATTGCAAGTCAACACTGGCGTGAATCACATCGCCAACCGCCAAAGAGCGCTTTTGGAACGGCGAAACCGACAATTCAACAGACGAATCGACATGTTGTTCAACCGCTAGCGGCACTGAGGTGTTGGTTCGCTTATCTTCAACCGCTGGATGAACGATGATTGTGCCTCCAGTAAGATGGTCTTCCTTTGCATTTCTAAGCGCAAGGCCGACTCGGTCTCCAGCAGACGCGCTGGGAACATCATCGTCCATTACTTGGAGCGATTTTGCGCTTCCTCCTCCGTTAGCAGGTAAGAGAATCAGTTCATCGTGAACGCTGACGGTCCCTGATTGCACATAGCCAATAGCAACCAAACCGATTCCCTTCACGTTGAAGTGTTGATCAACAGGGATGACAAGCGGTGCTTCTGCATTTGCAAGCAAATCAGGAATGCGTTGGTCCATCAGGGTATACAGGCACTCCCGCAGGTGTGGGCCATCGTTCTTTTCAAAGGTCCAGTGAGCCAAACCGGCTTGCTTGAAGAGCATAGCAACTTGGTCTTGGTCAATCCAAGAACCGTCTGCAGGATTGAGGACAGCGACTCCGTTGGTGATGCCTGAACTGGCGAAAGCGACAAGAACTTCTCCGAGGGTAGCATTGACTTCCGTGACCTCAATGATTCCAACCTGGGCGGTAGAAAGGGCGTTGAGGAAGGGAGGTAGCCGTTCGGGGTATTTGGCTGGGCGAATCAGAGAGAGAATGCGTGCCCCGCCCCCGTCCATCTCCTTGTGGACATAGGTGTGCACGTCACGCTGGTCTGCGGCTTTTGCAATGCTTTTAGCCAGTTCATCCGATCCGATCATGGCGATGTTAAGTACGACCATATGACGCCCACCGGAGACTTCCTCATGAAGGTGGGGGTGGTTTCAAGACGACCGTTTGGCCTTTTGGGCCAGCATGTTCTCACGGATGGCTTTCGCTTTTGCCCATTCTTCTTTTTCATCATCTGTCTCAGGAGTGTATTGTGGGATCGGAATCGGGCGCATCATCGAATCGATGGCCACAAAGAAAAAGTAGCCTTCGCAAATAATGTTCTTTTCCCATGTGGCCTTACTCATCGTATAGGCTGTGACTTTGGTACATGCTGTATGGCTGCTGGTGAAGACGACTTCTCCAGTGACTTCCAAAAGATCGCCCTGGCGTGCAGGTGCGATAAACGTCAAGGTGTCAATTGAAATCGTGACAAATTCACGGTGGGCGAATTTGGCACAAGCGATGCCTCCTGCTTTGTCCATCAGGGAAAGAAGTCGTCCTCCAAAGAGGGTATTGTATGCATTGGTATCCTGAGGAAAAACCTCCTCAATGAGGGTGACGGGTTCGGTTGAGTAAGGGTCCATGTTTCTCCCAAGGTGTTCTCCCTCATAACTCATGTTAACAACAACTTGTGAATTCATTGGTTTTTAAAAGACGTTGACAGGAGAGCGACGAGGTTTTATGTGGATGAATCCTCCGGGGAGTGTAGGTGACACCATGCCGAATGAAACACCCCGTAGAAGTACACCATTTTTCCTCGTATTTTTGATGCTCCTTGCCCCGTTCGCTGGCGCAAGTGTCACAACCTTCGCAGACGGTTCCTCAGAAGTTGATGTGGAGATACGAAACGGTGCAGCACTGACCAACATTGTCGACGGTGCCATCGACCTTCCCGTTGGAGAAACCGTGACCGGAGCTTCAATGACCATCTCCACAGAAATGGTGGAACATGCTGCTCATTCAAGGATTGACTTGGAGACCAGTGACCGAGTTTGGAATCCCGCCCATAACAATCAATTGACTGAGTTTTCAGATGAGACCATGTTCCAATACGAAGACAGTTCAGGAGATGCTACGCCGTTGTCGCTCAAGGCTGAAGGGTTCTTGACTGATTTTGAAGGAACGTTTGCTGGATTTATGGATTTCTCAAATCCTCCTGGTCAGAGTCAAGGTTGGGTCCATGGGGCTTTGGCCGCAACGGATGTGCCTGCGGGTTGTGCTTCTGGTGACGATTGCTGGGGCACAAACCTAGGAGATAACAATTACACTGACGACAACGGCCAACTCCCGTACGAACTTTACTTGAATTCTCCAGAATTGTATGTTGACCCAACGCTCAAGAGCAAGACAGCAACCTTTTCTTCCTGGCACAGTCTCGAAGCATATGCAGGCAGTGCACAAAATTCAATTCGTTACGCCGACTGTGCCTACATGCAAATTCGTTCCTCTCCAAATCCCGGTTTCCCTCCCGACGCAGAATTCCAGTTTTTGCCGATTGACATTGGAAACAGCACGGGAATCAGTTTCAACCAAGGTTATGCTCAACGGGCAGATGGATGGCAGTTGGACAACAAAGTGAACACCGGGTGCAGTGGACTAGACACCGCCTCGGGCCAGAAAAATTACGGACTTGCGGGATCCTCAACGCACCCAACTCAGAACCCCACTGGGTGGGCGACCCTTGCAGTTGACCTGAATGATTTCATCGGGGATTATGTTCAAATTCGTTTCGTCCTTGAACACAACGGGATCCAGACCGACCATAACAACAACCCCATTGTCCAACTTGACGACAACATGTCTGGATGGCATATCGATAACTTCCGTCTCGGTGATGTACTTCCCCAAAATGCAAGCATGACCGTTCGGGGTATTTCTCCGTCTGTGTTCGGAGGAGAAAATCATCCAAACGGCTACGGTTTGTTGAGTATTGAAGCATCAACATCACTCAGCGCGCAACTTTCGGTCGATGTATTGGATGCGAACAACCGAGTCATCAACGATACCTCTGGTGTGCCGATGATCGGACTTTCTGGAGACATCATCGAACTTTGGGATATTGACACATCAAAGTATTTCTCAGTCAACCTTCGTTTCAATTTTGATTCAGGCCCAGACCGCCTCTCAACTGCAGTCATGCATGGATTTAGCATGGGTACGAGAGTCGGTACAGGATTCAACTCCACATCTTCTTCTATGGGTTCTGTTTCGAATGGAATTTGGTCAACGCCGGGGGCGGGAATGCCGATGATTTACACTCCAGAAGTGATTCAAGAATCGTTCTCAACGAGCTTTGCGCGAAGTAAATTCAGTTATCCAATCACTTCGGTAACGCCCTACATACAAGATGATTGCAGCGAATCTCCCGATGTGAGCATCATACCTCTCGGCCAATCCTCGAACGTCAATTTAACGGTGGACGTAAAGACCGATTTCGAGGCACCAATCTTTGGCTTCACTTCAATGACTTCCTACATGGGTTCATGTGAAGTGAGCGGTATTTGGTTTGATTTGGAATTTGGACACCACGCTGAAAACCTGCGAATTGACATTGCTGATGATGGCGACGTCGACTATGGGTTCACTGAACCTGCGTTTGGAATGTTTGGACGCCAGACGAACTTTATCCTCAACAAGGTGGACAACATCAACTACGCAGCAGACGATGCGAGCATGACGTTGAATGTTAACGGCGAGGCCGAAGGAGCCTTTTTCATGCTTCCTGCCGGAGCTGAAGTTTCATCGGCTGATGTTTCGTTTGATGACGTTACCATTCGCTCAAATTCAAATCCGTCCGAAGGGTTTGAGCTCTCCCTTATGGCGGGGTCACAAGCCGTGTCCTTGGGCGATATGCCGAACAGAAGCATCATTATTACCGATGCGCTTCAATCCCCACTGCTGCTGAAAGAGGCCATCAACAGCCTCCTGACCAATCCATCGGTCGCAGGAAACCATGAAGACGAATTCGGACGGTATTGGGTCACCTTCCGGTTCGCAGTCAATTCACCAAATGCCTCATCAGGGACCTCTCTGAATGTGGTTGGTCTTGATGTTGTTTACAACTATTCCACCACCATTAACGCTCTTGACGGGTTTGATATTGAACTCAACCAAGGAATTGCACTTTGGACTGGAGGGGGCGCCAATGCTCGTGTTCCGGTCGCCGTACATTCTGATTCCGGAGGCGGTGTGCAGTTGAGCGCATTGTCTGTGTCCTCAAGCACAGGATACGCCAACACGCTCTCGGTGACGAACAATCCAGCTGGACTCTATCCAAACGGAGAAATCTATGAAGTCATCACGACGCACGCTGTTGACCCATTGACGGGAACAGCACTGTCTGAAGCTTGGGTGACGTTAGAGACTCCAGCAGATTACATCAAACTCACATGGTCGGACTTCATGCAATTCTCTGAAGCCAGTGACGAACATGACCTCATCACGCTCGAATCCACGTCCTCAGTTTCGGAATTCACCAATGGAAAGCAAGTGACTTGGCATTTCCGTGTCAATTCAAACTGGGATGACACTGAAGCTGTCCGCATGTATGCAGGGCTTACAACAGCAAGCAACGTTAACGGCCTACCTGACGCTCTCTTGTTTGACCCAAGCGTTGGTAATGCCGTTGAAAACGATGCAGGGATTACAACCTTTGAGTTGCAAAACAGCATTGGAGTCGCACAATCTCTAACGAATGCAGAATCCGGTCAAGACATCAATCTCGTGGGTGAAGTCCGACTTGAAGACCTCCCATACTCTCCAGACCCTGCAGCCTACTTCCTTGTTCTAGAACTCAAGCATGTCAACAACACCGACGGAAACATCACCATTGAATGGGAAGAGGTCGCTAACCGCTCGGGGATCATTGGTGGCGACTTTAACTGGAATGTTGACCTTGGTTCAGCAGCAGGAGTTGAGACGTATCGATTCGCCTTACGCGGTTACGAAGGTGGCGATATTCTTTGCCCGCCTACCATGTACAATCCCGATGAGTCATGTGCCATTCCATTTGACATCACGATCGATACATATGAGCCAAATTTGCTGGATATTGAAGTATTGAGTCCTGGGACAGACGACGATTGGCGTCTCTTGCTTGACGATACATGGGTTGTTCCTCAAGAAACTCAAGAGATTCGAATGAGCAGTCAAGATCTGCCCAATCCACCAGCAACACTTGACTTGCATTACTGGGTGGAACACGATCACGACGCCAACAGCGATGGAATACCAGATGCTTCAGAGTACGCAACCATCACCCTCCAAGGGGACGGTGAGGCTCCAACCGCAAACTACTCCGGAGAATTCAACGACTATGCCAACGTCGGACAAGACCCCGCAGGAAAGGTATCGCTTTGGATTGAAGGCTACGATCTAGCAGGTAACCCAATTGATGGTGGCGCTCCTGGATTTGAGAACGACAAGGTAACCTACGTGTCCATGTCGTCCGAAAGTCCGGTAATACGCAACTTCTTCGTTGAAGATTCCCAGGAAAACAGTTTCCTCAACTCTGCTTCAATGCAATGGGAAGGAAAGTGGAACCAAACCATGTACGCTGGGAACACGTACCACCTTCTCGCAGAAGCAAACGACGATAACGGATGGCGGGATGTTGATTACTTCAAGATCGTTCTCGACAAAACTCGTGATGACATGACCGTTTGGTACTTCCCGCGCAATGATACTGCGTGGACCGACAGCCCTTACATTGAAATCGTTCAAGAAGACGATGATAACGAGGGGCCGACCCTTCGTGCAATGGATGGAACCGCTCTTATCGATCCGTTCGAATCTGACTTCATTCTAGACATTCCAGTTCGAATTGACTGGGGCGTTGTTGGTTTGACGGCAGAAAGTACGCCAGAGTTGTTTATGCAAGACTTGGACAACGCACTCTACCGAATGCTTCCATCTCCTGGCCGTTACATCCAGAAGTGGTACTACAGCGATGGAATTCGACTCGACGTTCGCACTGACCCTGTGAATGACTTGATGATCACGCCGTACTTTGAAGACATGAGCGCACCCTACACACAAGACATCCGTCAAGGATTCATTTACTCCGGGGACACCATCCAATTCTCGGGCCAATACGCTTACCAAGATGGCATCTTCAACAGTGTATATGTCACCCCTGAAGCTGAACTCACCATGGAAATTACACGTTTAGAAACACTTGACACCCAAGAGAGCAGGGACAAAGGATACGTATTCCAATCCAGCGAAACCACCTATCACAACTTCTCTGGCGGAGTGTTTGAAATCAACATCACAGCACCGGTGTTCACGAACGAATACACCTATGAATTTAAGCTGGTCAATCTTCCAACTGGTGCAGAGGATTTCACCGCTGGTTTCTGCGATGATTCAACCGTTTATGGATGCAGTACCTTCAACATAAAGGTTGACCGGACCGCACCAACAGTTCTCGCAAATTCATGGCTGGCTCAAAAAGGTGCAACGGGTGATATCATCAGCGATGTATTGTCCACTGCTACCTTCCACTGCGTCGACATTTCAGTGACCGTTGCGGAACAAGAAGCCATGTTCTACGGAGATTTAATGGTCAATTGGAAATTCTATGACGACCCTCAAAATGACTTGCCATGGGGCGAATACGTTACTGCTTTCGGAACTGCAGAGCCAAAGAGTGCGGCTCTTGAACTTGGGACTACGCCTGGTGGATATGTTGGCTCGGCGACGTGTCTTGACTTGTGGCCGTTGAGTGATGGACAATTTGACCCTCCTCAAAGCCAAATGGGTGGCGTTGAGATCGTCATGTGGGTGTCTGGTGTTGACTCTGCTGGGTCCGGCGTACGCCTCGGTGGCGGACCTCAGGACGACGGTTCAATTTCACCGATTGTGTCCAGTATTGCCCAACATAAATCGATGTACTCCTTCATTCACGAAGAGGCTACCTTTGAGATTTTGAATGTCCGCCTTGATGAAAGCCCTCGTGTTGGTGACACCATGACCCTTGAGGTTGAAGTTCGCAATACGGGCACAATGGCGGGGGGAACTCAACTCACGGTGAAGTCCGTCATGAACGGCCTGACTCCGGCCTCAGAAGGAACCATCGAAGTCACCGAACTTGGAATCGGAGAGAAAGCATGGTTCAAGATTGTACTCGAACCCTTCGGTGAACAAACCACTGGTATGTACTATGTTGTCTCCGTGAACGGCACAGGCGATGTATTGTACGACGGTAACGACGCCAACGATGCTTTCAACGTCAAGGTTGCGGAAGAAGATGACTCATCCAATTTCCTCCTCATTGTCGGTCTCTTGGTCGTCGTGATTGGTGTTCTTGGTACATTGGTCGTCGTTCTCGCTCGAAAGGGCAGCGCTGACTCCATGCTCGATGACGAATACGAAGACGATGATGAGTATGTCGGAGGATCAAGCGATAAGGTTCTTGCTGAAATTCCAGCAGACGTGGACCCAACGATGGCTCAAGCGATGAAGGAATTCCCTCAGTGGACGCAATCTGAAATACAAGGTTACTTTGACCAAGGATGGGACATTGAAGCCCTGCACGATTGGGTCAACAATCAGTGAGGCATCACATGTCCTCCCAGCATACCTGGGCCGATGAGGTCTGGACCGACCCTGAAGGGGGCAAGGTTGTGATTCATGGAACACTTCCGACTGTGGTTTACCCGAATGTCATGCGCCCCCGAGGCACATGGCATGGTTTGGCGATTCTCGATTCCCCTGATGTTGTCGATATGTGGGTGCAAGAGGAAAAAGACGAAGCAGAATCGTATGGGGTTAACATGACCTATGGTCTCATATCTGGAGGTGCTTTCTCAAAGTATCTTGAAGGAATAGACTCTCTTGAAGATGTCCAAGGAGGACGGTTCCCTGATCCTGAACCGAGAAGGTTACAACGCAATGCAGATCGTCATGAGCGGGATGTATTTTTCATTGAACCTCTTGCTGACGATGAAGATTGGAACGACTACCTGACTCAGCAAGCAAAAGCAGTTTCTCATTGGCGGAAATTACTGGGCATGGTCAGAAGCGGAAAACGATGGAAACGTTCGGTCAAAGAGAACCTTTTTTTGGCTCAACCCCCTCCAAAAGGGCAATCAAACGACCTCTCCTCAGTCAGTGTACTTGCATCTGCATGGTGGGATTTGAATGAATGGTTGAGCACTTCGGAACTGAACAAACGAAGGGACGTCCGTTTCGCCAGGCGAATCCGTGGCGCACTGGCTTCACTTCGTGCAACCCATGGGGATGAGGCTGTGCTTCTTGTCGTTGCTCATATGCCTCAACGACCGCTGATTCTTGAGGCATTGAAGGACCTTCCTGAAAAAGAGGAGATTTCATCAACAGTGACTCACAGCGAAGGGTCGGAGGAGGAGTGAAATGGCATCAGGTTCAGTCGATGTTCGAGTGGAAAATCAGCTCGTACGTTTCGTATGTCCAATCCCCATCGACCAAGAAAAAGTCGTTCAGATGGTTGGGGGGCAACGCAATAGCGGCGTGGTCATCAAAGTCTTGGACCGACCTCGAGCAACTCTTGTTATTGACGACGAAGGACGAATTGTCGTTCACGGAACCCATCGGGTTGAGGCTGCGAGGGCTGCAGCAAAGGAACTCTTGCTTCGCCTTGGCATGGACGATGCTGGTCTTGTTGCCGAGTTGGGCCCCGTTGTTACTTCATTCAAGTACGAGCAATCCATCAACCTCCAAGCCATTGCTGGCTCGTTTACATCCGGGACAACCGAATACGATGCACGCCTTGGATGTACCATTCTTACCGACACACGGCACAAACTCACGGTGCAAATCTGGCCGAATGGAAAATGCATTGTGACGGATGCTCGGCATCCAAATATGGTCGCCATGGCTGCTGTTTATTGGAAGAATCAGTTCACTGAACGTGGCTATTTTGTTGACCAAATTTGAGGGAAGGCCATGACGTATGACGGTCCAATCTTGGACAATCATTTCCATCTCAATCGTAACGGTCTATTCTTGGATGCTGCGAGGGACTTTCAGCGTGCTGGAGGCACCGATCTTGTCCTTGTCCACTGCCCTGATTTCTCCAACCCTCCCGAAACACATGCAGGCCATCGTGCTGCTTATCAGGACACCATTGGAATGGCTGCTAAGGTTCGTAGTGAAGTAGGATTGGGAGTTCGGGTTGTTCTTGGACCGCACCCCGCTGCTTTTGCTCACCAGTTTGAGCGATGGGTTACGGAGGATGAAGTCTCTGGGGAAGAAAAGGCCATCAACAATTACCGGCACTCCATAGATGCGGCGTTGGAGTTTATCGAAGAAGGTGATGCTCATGCGGTTGGAGAGGTTGGAAGGCCCCATTGGCCCGTTGAGGAGCGGATTTTGGACCTGTCGAATCAACTCTTGGACGAAACCATGCATCTCGCAGCACAGCAAGGATTGCCTCTGCAGTTGCACGTTGAAGGGGAAAGCGAGGCAACCTATCCCGACCTCGCAAAACGTGCGCAAAAGCAAGGGATGGACCTCGTAAAACTTGTACGGCATTATGCTCCAGCGAATGTTGACGCATCTTCAACTCACGGTTTAACGCCGAGTGTCCTCATCGGGAAAGGGGCGTTGGAGGAGTTGATGAGTACCTATGAGGCGGCCAGCCACGGCTTTTTCCTTGAAACGGATTACATGGACGATTTACGAAGGCCAGGAGCGGTATTGGGTCCAAAAACAGTCCCAAAACGTACACAACAACTCATTGCGGCAGGGCTTCCTGAAGACATTCTTTGGAACACACACCAGGAACTAGCAGAGCGAGTCTACGGTGCAGAGTCCCCCTGAAAGTAATCCTTGGGAAAACAACAATCCTCTGGACCGTTTATCCATCACATTCATGAAAGGGAGAGCCTACCCTTGTCCGGTGTGCACCATGCATTCGACACGAAAGTTAACACTTTTTGCCGTTCTCATGTTGGCCATGTGCTTGCCCCTAACCGCTTCCTCGCAAATTCCAACGGCACCCGGAGTGGAGATGGACTGCGACAATAAAAATCCAAAAATTGATGTCCGCCCTCCTTCCAGCAGCCCTCAGGTGCAAATCATCTGTACCTTGACGAACCCATCATCGTTTGAGGAGCAAATCTCCGTTGACAAAGAATGGGACGGCGTGGAGGTTGAAATGACTCTTGAAGAAGACTCGTTTACACTGGCGGCGGGGGACGCAGAAGAGTTCACCGTTACCTTTTCAGGAAACAGCAGGGCATCGGCTTCCTTGGTGTATGATTTCACACTGATTGCCGTTGTAACAAACGTCCAAAGTTTGGATTGGCCGGATCAACTTTCCTCCAATGCAACCGTTGAGGGTGAGTTGGGGATTGAAGCCTTTGGAATGGTTGACCTAAGCGTTGCAGACAAGAGCACCAGGAGCATGAATTCTGGTGAAGAAACCCCTATTGCATTCCAAGCCCAAAACAATGGAAACAGTGACGACGATATTCGTATCATCATCCAGAATCAGGATGAACTTGAGGAGGCAGGATTCACGTTCCCAGGAGGTGCAACTTTGACCTTGCCTGTAGAAAAGGGAGCCCTTTCCGAAACACGGGAATTCACCATCCGCTCGCCGAATGAGATCCCTGAAGACGCTCGCTACCAACTCATACTCCAAGCTTCGAGCGTCAACGACGATGACGCAACCCTTAGCGAGACCACTCTTAGCATTCAACTTGAAGCAAACACTGGGGCTGGAAGCCTCGGCGGAGGTTTGGAAGAATTCAGCAAGGATGACGCCGTTCTCTACGGTGGGATCGCCGCTGCCGGACTGTTCGGTATTGTTCTGGTCGTCGCTCTGAGTAAGGCTCTTCGAAAGCGAGCCGACTCGCAACCAATGTACCTTCCACCCGTTGACGTTGCAGATGAAGAAGAACCTAAAGACGAATTTGACTTTGAGGATTTGGACGACGATCTTGACAGCTTGTTGGATGATGTCGATGATTTAGACGATGTCTTTGCAGACCTGTAATTGCACCCGGGCTTTCGGCTCATTCGGAAAGGTGACCAACTGGCGCTCTAAGCGCCGTTTTCAAAGGCAACACTCAAAGGCTTGGTGTAGCGGACTACACCTGTTCGTCACGGAGTGTTTTCATGCTGAGTTTAGAAGGGAAAACAGCGTTTGTCTTCGGTGTCGCTAGCGAAGACTCCATCGCTTGGGCTATTTGTCAACAACTTGCTGCGGCTGGAGTGACGCTCTACCTGGGGTACCAGAAGCGATTCATGAGCCGTATTTTCCAATTAAAGGACCAACTTCCATCAATCGGAGGGTTCTATCCACTGGACGTCGAAGCAGACGCAACAACTCAGGAATTTTTTGATGCATTTGCTAAAGACCACCCCGGCAAGAAGGCAGATATCCTCATTCACGCCATTGGATTTGCACCGAGGGCCTGCTTTGACCGACCGATTCTCTTTGTTGAGGGAGAAGACATCAACACGGCAATGACCATTTCTGCTAATTCATTGCAGCGCTGCTTGAAGCACGCCCTCCCCTATCTGAATCCAGGGTCATCAACGGTGACCTTGACGTATGCGGCCGCAAACAGGTATGTGCCCAATTATGGCATCATGTCCATGGCAAAGGCTGCATTGGAATGCTGGACGCGTGAACTGGCATGCCACCTCGGCCCAGAAGGTCACCGAGTGAATGCCATATCTTCCGGACCCATACGAACGATTGCGGCAGGGGGTATTCCTGGCTTTGACCGAATCTTAGACCACGTCGAAGCCAATGCTCCTCTTCGAAGGAACGTAAGTCAACAGGATGTTGCAGGAGCAACATTGTGGCTCTCAAGTCCGCTTTCTTCTGGAGTTACGGGGCAGTGCATTTACGTTGATGCTGGTTACTCAATTACGATGGTGCCGGAGAGCATCATGAACTAAGGTGAACAACATGACCATTACCACTCAAGACGGCAAACCATGCGAAGGGCTCGAACAGGGTCCATTCGAACCGATTGCCGTCGTAGGTGTGGGGGCCTTGATGCCCGATGCTCCGAGCATCGATGCCTTCTGGCAGAACATCATTGAGAAAAAAATCAGCATCGCACCTCTTCCTGAAGGGAGATGGCCAGGTCCAACGGACCATTTTTGGAAAGAAGGAGGCCCTGGACAACACACTGAGGGATTCACCTACTCGAAAATAGGCGCTCTCGTCAAAGGCGATGCGTTTGATTGGCGCCGATGGCGTCAGCCGCCAGGCACACTCCCCCAAATTGACCCGTGTCAGTTGTGGGCGGTTTCCGTTGCGGCCGATGCGATTGAGCACGCCGGATACGACGGTGAAGTGAAGGACATTGACCGAACCAAAACCGGAGTCGTATTTGCCAATGCGTTGGGCGGCGAGAACCGAAACCTTTCCAACATTCGTGTTTGGTCAAATCACACCAAAGAAACTGCAATTTCTCATGGAATGCCAGCGGGAAATGCTGAATCCTTTGTCGCTAACATCAACGAAGGAACACCGCGTGTTGACGAAGACACCATGCCTGGAGAACTCGCGAACGTCGTTTCAGGAAGGGTTGCCAATCTCCTTGACCTGCAAGGGCCGAATCATGCAATGGATGCTGCCTGCGCATCATCCATGGCTGCTGTTTTGGATGCATGCAGGTTGCTTCAAACCCGTCAAGTTGACGTGATGCTTGCCGGTGCAACGGACCGAACAATGGACCCAGCAACGTTTGCTAAATTTTCCGCCATTGGGGCCCTGTCCCCCACCCATTCTTCTCCTTTCGACGCCCGTGCTAATGGATTTGTCATGGGAGAGGGTGCCGGGGTGTTGGTTCTCAAGCGATTGAGCGACGCCATCGAATCGGGTGATGAGATTTACAGTGTGATCAGGGGTATAGGGGGCTCTTCGGATGGGCGCGGAAAAGGGATCACTGCTCCAAGTCAACGCGGTCAAATACAAGCCATCGCACGAGCCTACAATCAAGCAGGTTATCCTGCTTCTTCTGTTGAATTGGTTGAGGCCCACGGGACCTCTACGAAGGTGGGCGATGCTACAGAATTGTCTACACTGTCCCGTTTGTGGACGGGTCTTGGTGGAACTGGCAAGGTTGCAGTCGGTTCGATCAAATCGCAAATCGGCCACCTCAAGGCAGCGGCAGGGATTGCAGGCATCATGAAAACGGTCATGGCTCTCCACCATCGCACCATTCCGCCGAGTGCGAATTTCGAAACTCCAAATCCAACCGTGGATTGGTCCAATATCCCCTTCTTCGTTCCTACCGAGGCGCTTGAATGGCCCCGCCCAACCGACAACCCCCGCCGTGCAGGGGTGTCAGCCTTCGGGTTTGGTGGGACCAACTTCCATATCGCTCTAGAAGGGTACGAGCCAGATGTACACCGTCCACTCGCCTCAGAATGGGAGGCTCGATGGAGCGCATATTCCCAAACTTCACCAAAGAGCATGGCCCCTTCAATCCTTGATGCAACCGCAACGCCATCAATGAACCACAATGAATTGAAAGCCATTGAGGGAGGGCTTCTTCTTCTTTCATCAAACCACATTGATGGATTGAAAGGTGCTCTCGGGGCATTGGAATTCACAGGAGCACGTTTTGACGAAGACCCGCGTGGTCGAAGACTTTCTGAAGCCCTTCAGGCGGCAAGTCAATCCTACGACCCACAGGGCGGCGTCCGAATGGCGGTCATCGCCACATCATGGGCAGAATTTGACAAGCGCCTAGGGTTGGCTCTCAAAGCCATGGACGATCCTGAAAAGTGGGGCTTTCTCCAATCCCAAGGTGTCCTCATCAGTTCAGAACCATCGCTACCTGCTGAAGCTAAGGTTGCTCACATGTACCCAGGACAGGGCAGTCAGTACGTTGGTATGACCAATGACCTCGTCAAACGTTTTTCTCCTGCTGCATTGGTTTGGGAACAAGCCGATATCACGATGGTGGACGTCTTGGATGGAGAGACGCTTTCCAGCTTTGTCCTAAGAGATGCACTGACTGGTGAAGAACGGATTGAAGCAGAACATAAACTCAAGCAAACAGAATACACTCAGCCGGCAATGCTTACCGCAGACCTGGCCATCGAACGTACTCTGAACGCCTTTGGACACCACCCCGACATGGTAGCAGGCCATTCGCTGGGCGAATATGCTGCCTTGATGTCTTCAGGAATTCTCGATATGGACGGTGCTCTGAGGGCTGCTGCAGCTCGTGGTACTGAAATGGGCTCGGTTGAAATTGATGACAAAGGCCTCATGGCCAGTGTAACAGCGCCCTATGAAGAGGTTGCAACAATCCTTGAAGCGACGGACGGTTACGTCATTGCTGCGAACAAGAATTCACCAAAAATGACCGTGATTGCGGGAGAAACGGAACCCGTTCGGGCCGCTATGGCTGCTTTCGAGGCCAAGGGGTTCAACAGCGTCGAACTCGCAACATCCCACGCCTTCCATTCGCGAATTGTCGCTCCTGCAAACGAACCCCTACGCCGTTTCTTAGAGGGGTTGGAAATACGGTGGCCGAGCATTCCGATTACGGCCAATGTAGACGGGGCCTTCTATCCAATGGACGGAGATGATTCCAAGGCGGGGATCTTGAATCAACTCGCTCCTCAAATGGCTTCCTCAGTTGAATGGACCAAGCAAATTGAAACCATGTATGATGCGGGAGGACGTGTCTTTTTGGAAGTTGGACCAAAGCGTGCCCTGACCATGTTTGCCATGCAAATTCTCGAGGGTCGCCCGCACGTTCCCATCATGTCCAACCATCCCAAACAAGGTGGCATCGCTACATTCCTTACCGCTTTGGGCGCACTTGCACTGGCTGGACGCCCCCCTCAGTGGCCGGATTCAAATTCAGAAATGTTGAGCGAAGCCTTCAGAGCAGGGCCGATTGAAGCACATCAAGAAGGGGCCATCGGAAGCGGTCCATCTTCAGCCGACCTTGAATCGCTTCGTTTGAGAGCACGACCGCTACCAAACGGTGGCGCTTCTACAAGCGCACCCCGTCCTTCCATGGTTCAACAACCAGCCATGGACAGTGATTTTGCTCTTGAGCGAGCCATTCGTGCTTATGTGGGCGACCGAATCGGCACCTTCAGCAATTATCCTGCTTCTTTTTGTCACGGGCACGTCATGCTTCGTGAGGGCTTGGGCTTGAGTGAAACCTCCATCCAACAAGTGATTTCAACCTTGGCTGCGGAAGCAGAAACCGACGGGGAATACAACGCAAGTCTGGCCCAAACTGCCGGCGACCTTGCCCGCTGGGTGCGTAAGCCGCCTTCATCATGGACGCCAATGTCGTCCGTAACTGCTCCTGCTCAATTGCAACAACAAAACATCCAAACTGTTTCTGCGCTGCAGACACGTTCCGGCTCTTCTAGAGACGTAGATCCGTTCGTCATTACTGGAGTCTCGCTTGGGTTGCCCGGCATGGACCGTGTCTTTTCAGAAGATACGTTTGAGAAACTCGTTCGTGGAGAAACATGCATCAGTGAAGTATCCGATGAATACAAACAGCGTCTGTTGGATAAGAACATTGTCCGTTTGATCAAAGGTCGTGACGGTTCGGTGAATATGGACCAAGCCACAGTGTTTGGAGACATTCCGCAACTCGCAGGGCTCAAGGGTGCATTCGACCTTTCCGAAGAATTTGGAATCGATCCGAAAGCGGTCCTGGCTTGGGACATCAGCACTCAATTGTCGGTTGCTGCTGGATTGTTAGCCCTTCGTGATGCTGGAATCCCATTGACTCCGGTCGAACAAGTCGGAAAGGGTGGGCTTCGACTCATCCGAAACTGGCAGGTCCCTCAGATACAGCGTGAACGAACAGGTATCGTCTTTTCATCGTGTTTCCCTGGATTGCAAATGGCTTCAAAGCATGCAAAAACCAACGGAGATGACGGTGAAGGACGCTTTGACCGACGCTACCTCTTCCAAGCCCTGAACATGGGGCACTCACAATTCGCTCAATATACAGGGATTCGCGGGCCCAATACCACCATCAATCTCGCTTGTGCATCAGCCACAGCCGCTTTCGGTGTTGCAGAAGATTGGCTGGAAAACGACCGTGTTGACCGTGTCGTCATCATCAGTGCAGACGATGTAACCGGCGACGACCTCTGGGAATGGATTGCTGGAGGGTTCGCTGCTTCCGGTGCGGCTGCAACCAACAATGTTGTCGAAGAAACAGCCTTACCGTTTGACCGACGGCGTAACGGACTCATTCTCGGAATGGGAGCCGCAGCCTTTGTCGTTGAACGCCATTCTGAAGCCAAGCAGCGTGGGGTGCAGCCAATCGCTGAATTCCTTGGTTCAACAACGGCCAATTCAGCGTATCACGGAACACGTCTTGATGTGGAACATGTTGGTCAAATTGTCAACGGTTTCATCACTTCCATGGAACAACGGTGGAACATTGACCGGCATGAAATCGCTCCAAAAACGGTCTTCTTCTCTCACGAAACCTACACTCCAGCACGAGGCGGTTCAGCACAATCCGAAGTCAAGGCCCTTCGACAAACATTTGGAGATTCTACAAATAAGTTGGTGATTGCCAATACCAAAGGATTCACAGGACACCCAATGGCGGTCGGTATAGAAGATGCAAGCATGTTCTATGGAATGCTCACTGGACGTATCCCTCCAATCGCCAACCACAAAGAAAGAGACCCTGAATTGGGTCAATTGAACCTTTCAACCGGTGGAGATTATCCCGAACTTAGATACGGTCTTCGGTTTGCCGCAGGGTTTGGCTCACAAATCGCACTTTCCCTGGTTCGCCGATGGCCGATTGAGGGTGAGCGTATCAATGGAGCGGTGTTGCTGGCTTGGGCAAGGGACCTGGCTGGAACAGATGACGTCGTGTTGCGAATCCTTCAGAACAAGCTCGTGGCTTACGTCAACGGAGATGACAATCTCCACGGCGGTGTTCAGGGTGAACCCTGGCAGCCTACAGTGGACTGGGAAGGAAAACCGTCCCCTCAACCCGATGTTGCTCCACCGGTTCCGGTACACGTGCCCGCTCCTCCGGTTGTTGTGCCCGTGGCCCAATCAGCCCCTGTCGCCGTTGTAAGCGATGGATCGACCGTTCAAACGGTGATTGATGTGGTCGTGACGCATACGGGTTATCCGTCTGATTTCATAGAACTGGACCAAGATTTAGAAGGTGAACTTGGAATTGATACGGTGAAACAAGCAGAGATCATGGCAGATATTCGAGAAAAGTTTTCACTTCCGGTGGATGAAGATTTCATTCTCTCCGACTATCCAACGCTGAACCATATGATCTCCTACATCCAACAGATGACCGGGGGGGCCGTCACCGTGGCTTCGCCACAAACGGTCGCATCCCCTTCACCCGTGGCTGTTAAAGAGGTCCTTCCCGACATCAAACCGGCAACTTCAGTCGTACCCGTGGTGGACGATGCATCCATGCGAGATATTGTCGTTGAAGTTGTTGTTGAACATACAAAGTACCCAGCTGATTTTATTGAGTTGGACCAAGATTTGGAGGGGGAGCTTGGAATTGATACGGTCAAACAAGCCGAAATCATGGCCGATATCCGTGAACGGTTTTCTCTTCCAATCGATGAGGACTTTGTTCTCTCCGACTATCCGACTTTGAATCATATGATGGGATACATCCAGAAAATGCAGGGCGGGACGGTTTCAACTCCTGAACCGACGCCTGCTCCGGTTTCCCCAGTGATGCCTGCGGCGGCTTCTGAAGAGGCTGTAAAGCCAGTACGAACGCCAGCGGCAGCAGGAACCAACCCTGACATTGAAGCGGTTCTTGTTGAAGTGGTCGTCGAACATACCGGTTACCCAGCGGACTTTATTGAAATGGACCAAGATTTGGAGGGCGAACTTGGCATTGATACTGTCAAACAAGCCGAAATCATGGGAGACATTCGTGAACGGTTCACACTTCCAGTCGACGAGGACTTTGTCCTCTCCGACCATCCGACCTTGAATCACTTCACAGCCTACATCATCAAGATGACAGGCGGGGTATCTTCTGATATTGAACTCCCTCAGGAGGCAACAGTAGAGGCGGTAATTGGTCATGATGACCACCATGTGGTATCCATGGGCACCCGTCGTTGGCAGGTTGAAGTTGAAGACTGCAACGGCACCCCAAGCCCACTTTCAATTGATGGAACCGTTGTCGTCACCGATGACGGCTGGGGTATTGCAGAAGCCTTCTGTCAGCGTATGGATGCCCGAGGTTTGCACGCGGTTCGTGTTGGTTTCGAAAGTCGAATCCGAGACCCCTCCGTTCTTGACGAAGGTGGACGAACTGTTTACCGAGCTGACCCTGAGCAACCCGAACACCTGGCATGGGTTTGCGAACAACTCAAGGCGACTTCCATTGGCGCGTTGATTCACATGGCTCCTATGAAAATCGCCTCGGCACAGTGGGAGGAAGATACGACCCCTTCTTCACAGATCGCTCTTGCAGGCCACGGATGGTTTGCTTTACTCAAAGAGTTAAACAACCATCTTTCTGATCAAAAGCCTGCTGTGGTCGCCTCCGTGACCGCAATGGACGGGCGCCATGGAAACATTGGTGAACGTTTCAATTCAGTTCAGTGTGCTGCCTCTGGCGTAACCAAATCCTACGCCTTTGAGCGACCGGACTTGCGCTGCAGAGCCATTGACCTTCACCCTGATCTTCTCTTTGAAGAAGTTGCGGCTGCTAAGCAGATTGAACATGACCTGTTCGAACTCGATGGAGATGTCGAGGTCGGTCTGGACCGTGATGGACGTCGTTGGGCCCTCGTAGCGTTTGCAGAAGACCTTGTAGACGAAACTCAACCCTTGACCAAGGACGATACATGGCTTGTATCGGGCGGTGGTTCAGGGGTTACTGCCGCGTCCGTGATTGGAGTTGCACAAGCCAGTCCAAATTCAGGAGCGCACTTTGTTCTCCTCGGGCGCTCGTCGTTGATTGAATCAACACATGCGTGGGTTGGTTGGGATGATGCACAACTTGCAGAGGAAAAGAATGCACTCCGTGAACGGCTCATAGAGGCTTCAGAGAATGGCAAAGTCACCATGGTTGAATGGAACAATGCATGGCAGAAATTCACTCGGAGTATGGACGTTTACATCACGATTGACACCATTCGCCAATCTGGGAATACTGCGGAGTATCGGTCTGTGAATGTCATGGATCACGAGGCTCTGACGTCTCTGGGAGAAGGACTTGGAAAGCCGATTACTGGAATCGTTCACGGGGCAGGTCTGGAGGATTCCAAACGTGTCACGGACAAATCTCACGAAATCTTTGACCGAGTCGTGCGTGTGAAAATCGATGGATGGCGAGCACTTCTGGGAGCAGTACGTGCTTCTGGACGGGATTATCCCGAGTTTGCCGCTTGCTTCACCAGCGTTGCTGGCCGTTTCGGCAATGGAGGACAAACTGACTATGCCGCAGCCAATTCAGTACTCGATGCAGAGATGTCACGGCTTACGGCGAGTTCCTCTTGCCGTGCGGTGGCTATTGGATGGACCGGTTGGCGAGACGTCGGCATGGCAACACGCGGTTCAATTGAAGCCGTGTTCGAAGCGGCAGGAATTGAAACGCTCTCCGTTGAAGACGGTGTCAACATCTTCGTTGACGAAGCCCTTCGTGGTGGGAAAAGAAGAGTGCTCGGTTGTGGTTCTCTCGGTCTGATGGACCGTTTTGACTCCTTCCGAGAAGCCCCGCTGAAATTACCTCCCGGCATGGCTGCAACCATTGCCGACCCTGCCCGTTTCCCGTTCATTGACAAAGTGTTGAATCTCGAAGAAGGGTCTGGTATGACGACCCAATGCACGCTCTCTGTTGAAGACCACCCTTTCCTCACCGATCACGCCATTGATGGTGTGCCGTATCACCCTGGTGTCATGGCTCTTGAGATGTTTGCACAAAGTTCACTTCTCTTACGCCCCTCAACCTGCCTAGCAGGCTTTGAAGACGTCTCGTTTGGCTTGCCTGTTAAACTGATGAAGGGTCCAATGACGGTTCGTGTGGTGGCTCAATTGGACCGCCAAGATGACGACATGACGTGGATCAAGTGTTCTTTGGTGTCTGACCTGACCAATTCTAAAGGAGAAGTGTTCGGAGAACGGGAACACCATGTTGCGACCGTACGCCTGGTAGAGAAATGCGAGGACTTGTGCCCATTCCTTCAGCGTGAGGTCGATGAACTCCCGGGAATTGGAATACCTCCAGCAGGAGAACTCATACAGAATCCAGCTTTCATTTACATGCGCTATTTCCACGGAGCGAGGTTCCAATCTCACGGAGGTGTGTTGCAAGGTGTTGGTGATGAAGAAACACCTGGAATTGACGGACTTGCCCTGATGCGCCATCAACTCCCTCTAACGGACCAGTTTTCTATTGAAGCCAATGGAGAATCCGTTCTATTGGAATCCCTGCCGATGCTCATTGAAGCCGGTTTCCAAAACGCAGGTTTGGTTGCGATGGAATCCAAGGGCTTCAGCAGTCTGCCGGTCGGCATTGGTTGGTCGACCATGCTCCGTGTCCCTGAGAACGACGAAACCCTTCGTCTAAGGAGCATACAAACTTCCTCGGATGATGACGGAGTCACTGTTCATGACGTCGTCATTGTCGGTGACGATGACGCACCGGTATTGGCGATGAAAGGTTTGAGATTGAAAGCGATGGCTCCAGTTGCAGACGAACAGAAATTTGAATTTAATCGTTAAGCGGTGGTTCCATGGAGTCCGATGTCGTTTCCCTCGATGTCCCTCAATCTTTTGCGAACCATGTTCGTGTGTATTCAATGCCGATACGGCATTTGAAATTCGTCGATGTCCCGCTTGCAAATGCAGATGAGGTGGCGACCTTTGCAACTTCAAAACGAAGCGACGAGCACCTGAGTGGTCGTTGGTTATTGGGCCATTGTCTCGGGCTTTGGGGTATCGTTGACCTCAACGTACTTGAAATCGTGCGGGACGAGCACCGGGCGCCACGGGTTGCGTTTCTACAAGGGATCTGGATGAACACTCCCCTTCCCTCGTTTTCGATATCACACAGCGATGGTCATGTATTCCTTGCTTTATCCGATTCGGAGTTGAATGTTGGTATCGATGCCGAACCGGCTCAACGTGCGCTTGCCCCGAACGCCTTTGATCTCATCTCAAAAGGTGATGAATTGGAACATCTACGCAAGAATCCTGAGTCGGCAATGATGTTGTGGACTTCGAAAGAAGCCATACAAAAAGCAATGCGGAAAGGCATGCATTTGAATCCGCGTAAAATTAAACTTTCAATTGGGGAATCGGAACATATTATTTCAATTGAAAATTCAAAAATTCAATTGGTAAACTGGGAACATGACGGTTATCAGTTGGCCCTTGCAATTCGAACCAAACCGACCGCTCACCTGACTGCAGAAGACCGCCTTTTGGAAGAGACGCGAATTGCCATGCAGGGCCGGCCAGACTGGGGTGTTGGGTGCAACACGAATCGGAACAACATCTGAGCGTTAATTCCAAAGGCGACTTGATTCCCATGGGAGATCCATGGCGATTCCAAGTTCGGTTAGGATCACAAAGTTGAACACAACATAAAGCAGAACCGTGAACGTTCCAACAATGAGGCTTGTGTTGATGACTCTTTGCCGTTGTCGTTTTACTTCGTCAAGGCTACAGATGCCCTCTTTTCGGAAGTAAACCACCAAGCCGACAACAACCATCAATGCTGAGGCGAACAAGAGAAGCGGTCTGAACCAACCCATGCCGTTGTATCCCCAGTAGAGGTCATCGGAAAGGGCTGCGGCTGTTGAGACGCTTGCAAGGCCAAAGAAGACCAATACTATGCTCGGGAAGCAGCACAGTGAGGCCATAAATGCAGACCCTCCGATGAGCCTCCATAAAGAACGCACATCGCTTGTGACGGCTTCCCCACTCATACACGTCAATCATTGGGTTCGCTTTTGAAGCGTTGTTTCAGGTGCAGGCAGAAAAGCGTCCCTGTGTATTGATCCCATCAGAGTATACTGTGAGTGGTAAAACCGGTGTTCCATCAGACCACTTCCCCATATTGGTCAGCGTTTCTTCTTCCGTCATGTACTGGAATGCCCAATCCGCCGTGAAGGTGTCGTTTCGACCGTGAGCCACCAAAAAGTCGGCCTGCGCATCAATTCGCCGGTAGAATCCCCAGTCTGCCAATCGGTCGTATGCGGGATTCGTCTGGACGTAATGGCTCGCCACGAGACGGGGGAACCCATAGAGGTCAGAGTGAACTTCAATGAGTTGATTTCGCTCATCGGGGAGCGCATTGAACATCTGTTGATGAAATGCGCCGGGGCAAACACCCACGCTCATGTCATCCTCTGTCACTGCGATCTGCACCATCGTATCAACGGGTAGATTGGTCAAGTCGGGTTGCATTGACTCGCCCATTGGTCTACTTGCTGGCGATTCCAACGCCACCACAAGCGCCCGAGAACCCCAGCCTTTGGTCAAGACCTCATCGAGTGTGATGAACGTGTACGCTCCTCCCAAACTGTGTCCCCCCACCCAAAGAGAGGTCGGGTCAATCGTGATGTTACCAAGAGTTTCTTCGGCAATGGCTGATCGGTTTTCACCAAGGACCATGACCTCAAGGTGGTCGATAGCTGCTCGTATGGCTGTGTTACGGTATTCGTGCTGGAGAAAATCCGACGTCCCTTCAACATCTCTCGCTTCAAACGATTCGAAACCTTCTGGTCTGAGGTCCGAAGGGTATTGCAACAAGGCAACCGCCATTCCTTTTGCAGCGAGGTGGTCAATCCAGTATGTGTAGGCATTGAGGTCAGGGTACCCAAAACCATGCAAAAGGATACCAAGAGGTAAGGTCTCAACAGGGGTATCATCCGGAAGGATTGGTAGTGTTACATGGACGCTGAAGAGGACATCATCTTCCCGATCTCCCTGGATTGCTGCAACATCACCGGGCATCGAGTAGGGTTCGGAAAACCTCATTGTCTCGTAAGGGCCAGGACTTGACCCATAACCGATGGTAGGTGCGTCTGGTGGAGACGGAGCAAATCCGACCAATGCAGGAACTCCGGGCATCAACATCCATGCCGCTAGAAACACGCCCACGAGATGGATGACTCTTCCGGGGGCGATTCCCTCGGATGCAGTGCTTCTCAATCGGGGCATGCCTCCTCGCAAAAGCAGTAGCCAAAGGAACATCCAGGCGTAGAACATCGGGAGCATGAGGAACGCACCCTTGAGGTAAAACACATCCATTACGAAATGAATTGCAATCAAGCCGCTGATCAAACCTAGGAGTACCATCAGAACTTCATCGATGCCCCGTTCATTCTTGTTTTCGAACTTCCAGAGGTTGAAAAAGTATCCCAGCACTGGAACGGCCATAAACAGAACCAACGTTTGCTCCGTTGATGAACGAAGGAGCACCGTCCACTCCAATGAACGAACAGCATGCGGCCAAATCGCATCGACCGCACCGGTTCCCTGTACGAGGCGAACAATGACTTCACTTAGGGCGAGAAAGAAACCTAATGAGAAGAGGACAGGCTGCCAGAACAACGATGTACGCCAGTGTGAACTGGTGACAACAATGTCTTCTTCCATGACCGTCGAATTGGTTTATTCTTCATCAAGATTCGTATAGAGCCTTAGACGCCAACGTTTCGTATTTCAGGAGTCTGGTCAGCTATGAGGAACTCAAGCATAGCCGCCCACATCACAAATTCGATGCTCTTTTCGAGTTCTTCTTGCCCGCCGACCTCTGTAACCATGTTGTCAAGCGTGTCAGTCGGGGAGTGGTAGGCGGAGTAGTCATCGTCGTATGCACCGAGGTGGAAGATGGTTTGAGCTCCTAGGTCACGGAATGTGACGTGGTCGGAACGTCCGAATGTATCCTCGTGGACGTCCATAACCAGATTGTAATGGTCGTCCCAATGCTGGTCACAGCCAGATCCGTAGGACCCTTCAATTCTCAAGTCCATGGGGGCTTTCAAGATGTTTCTGTGTACGTGGTCGAGCACACTGGTAATGGCGACGTCTTGTTCGTTGGGGTCGATGTCTGGGCCGGACCATGCGTGGTATGGGAACGGGTCACCGTTTGATTTGTGAGCGGGCCAAGAGATTCCCATCATGTCCATGTTGATGTAGAATTTCAGTTCCTTATCCTTGGGCAGGCAGTAGTCACAATCGTTTGTTGCGAAGGCGTTGGAACCTCGCAACCCCTCTTCTTCACTTGACCAAAGAGCCAAAAATGTATCACATTCAAAGGTTAAATCAACAAAGGCTCGGGCGTAGAGCAACATTGAGACGGTACCTGCTGTGTTGTCATAGGCTCCTTCATAGGTGCCTGCAAGACTTCCAGGTGGTGCTACATCCATGTGCGCCCCCATGCCTTGAACACAGGAATCGTTACGCCCTTCCTTCCAAGCAATGACGTTCAAGCTCTCAGGCTGGGTTGGGTTCCCGTGGTCGATGACACGCATCATGTGAGTTTCATATCCAAGCCCTTCAAAGTGGCCTTTGAAATAGACTGCAGCACGCTCAAATTGGGGGTTGCCTGAGCCCATCCATCGGTTGATGTATCCGCCACATTGAGTTGAGTCTGAGCACACGCTTGTGATGAAATCCATCTTCTCAAACCATTCTTCCCCGTTCACAATCGGTATCCCTTCGAGCATTGGAATTTCCAAGAGGGTGGACAATCCATCTGGGTGAAGGAGGGTTAAATTGGCCTCAGTGGTGTAAGGGGTGGTCAGAATTTGACCTCCAATTTGACCTTCATCACCAACCCTAATCTCTCCAGATTGAACCAACGTTCCGTTGACGATTAGGAAAACGTCCACCGGTACGACGAGTCGCTGACCTTCGCCAATGAGTATGAACTCATGATATTCTCCAGCATTTAAACTGACTTCAGAAGGGTTTTTTGCATCGATGAGAAAAATGTCCGAGACTTTGATTTCTTCAACTTCATCCTCCCCAAAGCAACCAGCAAGTGGGGCGGCGAGCATCAAAAGAACGAGGCCAAAAGCCCGTAGTGAGGCTTGATTGTTCCCTATCATGTTCTGCCGTCCCCCTCGTGCTTCATAGGTATTGGCCTTTGATGTGGTGAAGTTCCAATCAATATGGAACGTCTTTCCAACCGATTTTGTAGCCGATGAGGTTGAAACTTCGATGCAAGATCGGGGTGATGAGGATGAGGACAATCATCGGAAGGCGCAACTCCGATGCCGCAAGAACCGACGAACCCAAGAACAGTTGCCCGAAAAGGAACACCATGATAGCAAAGGGAAGGGTGTCGAGCAAGGGTGCTTTGGACGAGACATCTCCTTCACGCTTTAGACCACGACGACGCTTTACAAACGAGCCCGTGCTGTCTCCAAGGAGGCAAGCAAAACCAAGGAATGAGCCGAGAATAAATGCTGTAAGGCCTGTCCCACCCACCTCGAACCATGCTCCTGATGAACCAGCGAGTGGAGATGCAAATACAGTTGAGCCGTCGTTAAAGACGGTCCCCATGCCGCCATTGTCCACTGCAGCCACCATGACCATGCAGAGGAGTCCAGAGGTCATTGAGCCACCGATAAGCCCGTTCCAGGTCTTACCGTCTCCAAGGATGCGATTTCCGTCGCTCCAAACTTTGCCCCCGTCGATAGGCCAGGGGCCATATCCGGTTTTAGGCAACCACTTGCCCCACATCATAGCAAACGTGTTCGCCAAGAAACCAGGCAGGTAGAGCCACAAGGTAAGCAAGCAAAGGAAAAACAGATTCATGATGACAACCGACGCGACCGCTTAGGATACATCCAGTCGTGGTGCTGGTTAGCATTTGATTGTTGCGAGGTATGTCAACTGTATGGAGTTAAATCCCAACGCATAGGCTGGAATGGGGCCATAAGGTGCGGATAGCGGGAGTTGAACCCACGACAAAAGGTTGGAAACCTCCTATGATACCACTTCACCATATCCGCAGTGTAGCGTCCCTCCGAGCAACCTCTCCTCTTTGAGGGAATCGGTTCAGTTTTCAGCCGTTCACTTACGCCTGTAATCCTCAAACATCGAGCCACCGCGTTCTTTCCTCACAGGTGGTTGTGGGGTTCGAACCCGGCGTTCTGAGGTCGGTCGTGAGGAGGGCAAAGAATCAATGCCGCGAGCGAGCATCATCTCTTCCGCAGCCTCTCTTCGCCGTACATCAGACCGTGCGTTCTTTCCACGGCCTCTGAGGATCAATGCTCCCATGAGGACAAACAACACCAAGATTCCACTGGCTGCTTGAATCATCGGTTGCTCCATAAGCTGTGCAAGTGAAGAGGTTCCATCGTCTGAATATACGGTGTCTGGGGCATTGGAATCGGTTGTTTTGAGGGTTACCGTGACGGTCTCCATCGGATTTTCGACTCCTGGTTCACGTAACATCAAAACAATTTGATGGATTCCAGTGGATTGCACGTCTCCGGAGAACATCACCGTTTGCGTGTTGCCTGATGATGGGGTGAACGTTAGGTATTGAGTCGTAGAGTCACCGATTACATCGTTCGTTCCCTGCCATTCCACACGGGCTGCGAAGGAGGTTGTCATGGTGGTGCTTGCTGTACAACTAAACGTAAACCGTGAACTTTCGGCAAGGTCGATTGAGATGCTGGTTGGTGTGCATGTCATGGTTCCTTCTGCGGAATTGCGTTGGGCATCGTTCGGCCAGTGGTCCGGTTTGTATGCTCCAAGCGACGCATTGTCCCCCCAACCATCGCCATCGCTATCGAAATGCTGACTTGATTGGAGTGGATACCAATCATCGGCATCGGCCCATCCGTCTCCGTCTGTGTCGAGGCAACCCCTCTTTCCGCCTTCTGTTGACGTTCCGTTTTCCATTGGACATGCGTCGCCGTTGGTTCCATCCGGTTGGTTTCCATATCCGTCGCCATCGGTGTCAAACCATTGTGTCGGGTCAGCAGGCCATACATCGTTTTCATCGCTCACTCCATCTGAATCAGTGTCCGGACATCCATAGCGGTCAAGGGTTGATGTTCCAGCAGTGCCGGTACAATTATCTGCAGTCGTTCCCATTTCATTGTCGCCAAATCCATCTCCATCTGCATCGTACCATTGGGTTGCATCAGCGAGGAACAGGTCGTTTTCGTCAGAAGCACCGTCGCCGTCTCCATCGACACAGCCGTATCGGTCGATGGTTGAAGTTCCAGCCGTTGTTGGGCATGCATCAGGGTTCAATCCTGAAGCATTCTCTCCGTAACCATCGCCATCCGTATCGACACTTTGAGTGACTTCAAACGGCAATGCATCAGCGCCATCGCTAACGTTCCATGCGGAGGTGTTTCCTATGGCTTCGGTTGGATCAGATACACCATCTGTATCGCTGTCGAGACATCCGATTCGGTCGATGGTTGAGGTACCTGAAACATTGGGGCAAACGTCAGCCTGCACCCCTGTTGAATTGTCTCCAAAGCCATCGCCGTCGATATCGGACCATTGCGATGCTTCGTTAGGGAAAGCATCGGTTAGATTGGATACTCCATCCCCGTCGTCATCATCGCATCCAAAACGGTCAACGGTTGATGTTCCACTTTCGCCAGGACAAGCATCAGGCTGTATACCGCTTGCGTTATCCCCGTATCCGTCCCCGTCCTGGTCGAGCCATTGAGTAGCGAGGTCGGGAAGGGCGTCCAGTGTGTTGTCCCATCCATCTCCATCGTTGTCGATGCATCCATATCGATTTCCGAGTGTTGAATTGCCGGCTGAGTTTACACACGCATCAGCAAATACACCACCGGGATTGTCTCCATAGCCATCACCATCAACATCGGACCATTGCGATATTTCGTCTGGATGACTGTCTTGAGAATCAGCCCAACCGTCTTCGTCTCCGTCAAGGCACCCATAAGTTGAGTTCTGCCAGGAAGTCCCGAACAGAGACGGGCAAGCATCAGGGAGGTTTCCTAGAGCTTCATCACCAAAGCCATCGGCATCGGTATCGTTCCATTGGGTGGAATCACTCATGAAAGCGTCAGCGCCGCTGGAGACAGTCCATGCTGAGTCTGGGTCTGAGTATCCGTCGCCGTCTTGGTCGGGACATCCTTTTCGGTCATGGAGTGATGTTCCAGGGAAACTCGGGCAATCGTCGTCAATTCCATCATCGTATCCATCACCGTCAGAGTCGGCCCATCGTGTAGCGTCGCTTGGATAGGCATCAGCGCCTTCGTTTTCTGTCCATCCCGAATCTGGGTTGGAATATCCGTCACCATCGGTATCCGGGCATCCAAATCGGTCCTGATTTGATGTACCAGCCACACTCGGGCAGCTGTCGCCATTGGTTCCGCTTGGGTTGTCTCCGAAGGTATCGCCATCAGCGTCTGCCCATTGGGTAGAATCGTTCGGGTCAAGGTCAGCCCCGTTCATCATCGTCCATCCGGAGTCAGCATCGGATGAGCCATCGCCGTCGGTGTCCAAGCATCCAAACCGGTCTCGGGATGACGCTCCAGCAGAAGAAGGGCAATCATCTCCCTCGAATCCACTTGCCTCATCTCCGTATCCGTCAGCATCAGAATCGTTCCACTGAGTAACTTCGGTAGGGAATGCATCATCAAGGTCAGCATAACCATCACCATCCGTGTCTGTGCAGCCCAAGCGGCCAGCTTCAGATGAAGTTCCAGCTTGCACTGGGCACGCATCGGGATTGGTTCCTGTAGAGTTGTCGCCGTACCCGTCCCCGTCGCCATCCGCCCATTGTGAGGCATCGGATGGGAATACGTCTGCACCGTTTCCAGTTGTCCATCCAGAATCAGGGTCAGAATAGCCGTCCCCGTCGCTATCGGTGCAGCCAAATCGATCGTTGGTTGACGTTCCGCTCACGCTTGGGCATCGGTCGCCGTCGGTTGCCGGTGGTGGATTGTCACCGTACCCGTCACCATCACCATCCGCCCATTGTGTGGCATCGGATGAGAATGCGTCCGCACCGTTTCCGACCGTCCACCCTGAATCGGGGTCGGAATAGCCATCTGAATCTGTATCAGCACATCCATTCCTGTCTTGAGTCGATGCTCCAGAAACGGATGCACATGAATCCGCTCCGTTGGAAGTGGTCCATCCTGAGTCTGGGTTTGAGTATCCGTCGCCATCAGCATCGGTACACCCGTAACGGTCTGCGGTTGAATTGCCAGCAAGTGATGGACATCCATCAGCCTCAGTTCCAGCGGAGTTGTCTCCGTATCCGTCGTAATCTGCATCCGCCCACTGGGTGGAATCAGAAGAGAACGCATCTGCACCATTGTTTACCGTCCATCCGGAATCAGGATTTGAGTATCCATCACCGTCAGTATCTGGACAACCAATACGATCTTCTGTTGATGTTCCAGCAACGTTTTCACAGTCGTCGTCTGCGTCGATGGTGCCGTCAAAGTCAGCATCTTGGGTGAGGTTTGTCAAAGAGTAATTTCCGGTCATGGCCACGGCGAAGAATTGGGGGCCAGTGGGGACGCTCGTGCCGAGAATATGGACTTCCCACGTACCTTGGGCGGGTGAACTGAAACTCTCGGCAAGGAGATTGTCCACGTTGTTGCTGACGTTGGTCCATGTGCCGCTTGGGTCTTTGACTGCCAGGTCAAGATTGTTGACCAGATTGGTTGAGGCAGTGGGTGTTGATGCGGGGTCGGTCCATGAAAGAGAGATGGTGAAATCATCAGCGCTTGAGGGGACAATAAACGACCAGCCGCTGTCGGCATTTGTGGTCACGGATTCCTCTTGAATCCAAGAGGTATTGAGGGCTGCGCTCATGTTGACTCGGCCCCAACCTTCGTGGTTGTTTGGAGCAGCCTCTCCGGCCCCATTCGTGGACGAGCTGTACTGGCCCGTCATGTCATGAGCGCTTGCAGTGTAAATTGCTTTTACGAGAGCCGATGTTGGATTGGATTCACCGACGTTTTCGATCAAGTGTTCAAGGAGCAGGGCAGTTGCCCCAGCGGTGAGTGGAGTTGCCATGCTCGTCCCGCCCATGTAGGTGTAAGATGCGTTGTATGGGAGCCACCCTGTATCGGATGTGCTGCGAGATTTAGTGGACAGGATAAAGGTGCCAGGGGCGGATATGTCCGGTTTGAGTCGGTTGTCATCGGTAGGGCCCCTGGATGAAAACGCAGCCATTCCATCTGGATTATCTGCAAGTTTGTCGGTAGAAATTGGCGAACCGTAGTCTGTGCTCCCCCACAGATAATTGAGGTTCCCACGGTTGTTTTCAGATGCTCCGACGGTGATGACGTTCTTTGCTGAAGCCGGTGAACCAAGAGAATCAAGGTCAATTTCACCGTCGCTGTTTACGTCAACGCCTTCATTTGCTGCGGCGAAAAGAATGACCAACTCATCGTAGGTTCTTGCACTGCTGTCCGCTTGCATGGACGAGGTCGTGTATGCGCCATTTTCTGCCGAGCCCCAGGAGTTCGTGTGAATTCGACTGCCGTTGTCCCAAGCAAGGCTGAACAGGTCGTCCAAATCGTTGGGGATTCCGAGAAGTTTTTCCTCTCCTCCTTGGGTGGTAGCTATCGCATGGAACAGCAACTGTGATTCGCTGGCAGCCCCTACGATTCCACCGTTGCTGTGTGTTCCGTCCCCAAGCACAGATCCAGCGACGTGTGTACCGTGGCCGTGGAAGTCTTCAGCGCTGTCTCCACACGGACTAAGGCCGTAGTAAGTACAGGTTGATGGGGGAGGCGGGAAGGAGAGAATGCCTTTGATGTGGTCCTTAAAGTCGGGATGCATAGCGGAATTGTTGATTCCGTTATCCAATCCTGTATCGGCAACGGTGACGATGATTCCGCTTCCATCAAGGCCGCTCCAACTGCTGTCAATGTTGCTCATGGTTGTTCCATCCCAAAGGTCATCCACGTGCATCACTTCAATGCCTTCGGTATTGAGGATTTCAAAGACGGGCTTGGCTTCAATCCATTCAATTTCATGGTGTTGAGCCAACCAAGCGAGTCCTGTTGTATCGATGGCCATGGTGGAGAATCGACCGTTGTGAGTGTCCACGCTGATACCATCTTGCTGTCCGATGTTTTCGGGAAGGCTTGTACCCGACAACACCACGTTGACGATCCCCCCGGCCTGGTTTATGAAGGGATTCTCATAGGTGGTTTCGAGGCCGAGAAGGCCTAACACAAGGTTGGTTTGGACCTTGTCTGTGGCGTCCATGACAGCGATCCCTTGAACATCCAAGGCCCCAAGTTGTTCTGGGGTTTTACCGTTGACGTCGCAATGGAATGCTGCAGGCGGTAGGAATGAATGGCAGGAAATGCCTGCAGCGTCCAGCGCTCCGAACCATGAAGAGGGGACCGGATAGGAATGGCTCAGTATGTGGAAACCGTTGAGGGTCTGGCCACCGGTGGCATCGGTCCAATCATCAGGAGCGATCATGGTTACATCTCTGTGGAGGAGATGAGTCGACGAAACCCCGTTTTGCGAGGCCAGCCAACCGTGCTCTGCGTCTGCTGCGGGAGAAATGCCCAGTTGCTGGAGCGATTCAATTTCGGCATCTGTTGCCGTATTAAATGAAGACGTGGACCCGGCCGAAGCCAATGCGATTGGGGCTAAAACCTGCAAAAACATGAGAGCCATGAGGAGAGTCGAGAGCCTTTGAGTTCGGGTCAGCATAGTTGAACCACGCGGGGGTACCTCATCAAAGATTGCATTCCAGGGCCATCATGGTTCGTCGAGGTATCGCACCGAAGACCGAGGGTTCAAGAACAGCAAGCGAGGCCGGAGGAATGTGACGCGAGGGAAGTTAATGAAAAAACAAACGAGCGGCAATGGCGATGTGATGGACCCCGAAGGCATCAACGAGGACACACAGGTTCTCGGGAAACAAGTTTGGAGAGTTGTCCCCTATGCAAAGAAGTACCCAAAGCGTGTCATGACCGGTATTTTTGCAAATGCAGCAGCCCGTTTCTTTGATTTGATGCCCTTCGTCGCCATCGGGTTTGCAGTTGACTACTTCACCACTGATGCCTTGGCGGGCCCTCAAGTTGTTCAAGATGCAGTCACACTGATCCCAGGGAGTGCTGCTGTGGGCTACGGATTTCTCGTCTTCTTCGGTTTCTTGTGTCTTGCTGTGTTTCAAGGGATTTCCGAATACGCTTGGCAGACACTTGGCTACAACATCCAACACGACCTGCGAATGGACGCTACACGCTCCCTCATCAACATGGAAGCGTCGTACTACGACCTTCGGCAAACCGGACAAATCATGTCGGTTCTTTCCAGCGATGTAAACCAACTTGAAGACGTTGTTTCCGACTCATCCACCTCAATTATCCGTATTACAGTGACCTTCCTGACGGCGTTCATCATTCTGGTGCTCATGTCGTGGAAACTCGCTGCGGTACTGTTTGCCCCGTTGTTTCTCATTGTCCCAGGAGTGTATTGGTTTTCAACTCGAGTCCAGCGCAAATACCGCAAGCAACGGGAGTCGACTGGAGACATCAACGCCGTGCTTGAAAATCTCGTTTCAGGCATCTCTGTCGTACAAGCCTACAACGCCCAAGAATGGGAGGCCGACCGTGTTTCTCGTGACTCGGGAACCTATCGCGACCAAGCCATGGGTGCGAGCAAGGACAGAAACCGCTTCGTTCCAATGATTTACGCTGTTGCAGGGGTTGCATTTGGCCTTCTCGTCACAGCAGGCGGTTACCTTGCTGGGCAGAATGAAATCACCACAGGACAACTTGTGACCTTCCTCCTCATCAGTACACGAATGACCATGCCCATGTTCATTTTTGGTATCTTGGTGAATCAACTGCAACGCGGCGAAGCGGCTGCACGACGTGTTTTCGCAGCGATTGACCTTGAACCGAAAATTATCGACGTGGAAGGTGCAGAAGAACTTGGTGAACCGATTCGTACCATTGAATTCAAAGACGTGTTCTTTACCTACCCAAACACCAGCATCAAAGTATTGAATGGAATCTCATTCAAGGTTTCTGGTGGTGAATTTTTGGGCGTTATGGGGCACACTGGTGCAGGTAAAACGACCATCCTGAAACTTCTCATGCGATACTACACTCCTGACAACGGGCAAGTGTTGGTGAACGGGCGTCCGATCACCGACTTTACCCTTGATTCCGTCCGTGAAGCAATGGGCTTCGTAAGCCAAGACCCGTTCCTCTTCTACGGGACGGTAAGTGACAACGTCATCTACAATCAAAAGGCGAGTGATGAAGAACTGAAGAAGGCGCTCTCCTTGGCGGGTGCTTGGGAGTTTGTTCAAGACCTCGAGGACGGACTTGACACTATGGTTGGCGACCGTGGGGCTAAACTCAGCGGTGGCCAGCGGGCCCGTATTTCTCTTGCAAGGGCCCTTCTCAAGAATCCTAGCCTCTTGATTTTGGACGAGGCAAGCAGCGCCCTTGATGCAGAGACCGAACGCCGCATTCAGGAAAATTTGTTGTCTTCGGGAACCGAGCGTGCAACCATTGCTGTAGCGCATCGCCTCAGTACCATCCGCAATGCAAACGAGATTCTGTCAATGGTCGATGGAGCAGTTGTTGAGCGCGGTCAACACGACAACCTTGTTGAATCCGGTGGGGTTTACGCCAGCCAATGGACGATCCAAACCGGTGATATGGCCGGCCTTTGAACCTCTCAACCGTTTTGAACGGATAAGCGACATCACGGTTCAGTTGAACACCTATCCTTGCGAATGCGAGGTCACGTTGTGTCATCATCAAGCTTTTTGCCATGCAGTTCGGAGATTCGCTAATGCAATGACAAGGACCATTGCTGACATCCATAGCGGCATGAGAGGGACCGTTTCGTACGGTAGATGAAAGATGTCGAGAAGTGATTCTCCTCTCGAATACGTTCCGCCAATTGATGCTGTGAGGAGAATAAGTCCTGATGATGCCATGCCGCCGAGAGCTTGTATGTCTCGAGTGTAAGCCTGTTCCCATATCTTCATTCCGATGCTGCGACGGGTCACAAGTACCCCGATGGCGAGCCCTAGCGAAGCGGTGGAAAGGAGCATTTTGTTCACCAAAAGGGGGTGGTTGATATCACTCTGTGGTCCGGATTGAATCCCGCTGAAGATGGCGAACGGCATGGCGACAAGGCCGAACAAAAGAACGGCATGAGCCACCGTGTCAAGGGCTGAGAGCTTTGACCTGAGCCCGAAAACATCCCGGCATGCTAATCCTGCAAGCATGAAACAGAGGCCGGCCATTGCAAATGAGCCAACGGTAAGTTCAGTGGTCACCACGTGGAAGGTGTTTGAGGATACCATCATGATTCACCTCCAGAAGAGATGATGAGTTCAGGACGCTCCTTCTCTGCCGTTGTCCGACTCAAGGTGGTTTGCAAAGCCATGAATCCTGCCATGAGAGCAACGAGTATTGCAATCGATTGCCCGTATACCAAGGTGTTGTCAACTGCCCAGGACGGTTCATCACTACGAAGTTGGAACCACGGACTGGTCTGGTTTGGCCCTTCTCCTGCTAAAATCACCCGCCATTCGATCATGCTTGGTTGAATTGATGTCGGCAATTCAAACCTCCAAGTATTGTCCTCCATTTCGGTAGCGTTCAGGACGGTCGTCTCTCCACCGTTCATCCGCCATTCAACCTCCAGGTCAGTAACAAATTCTGTTGGTGCCGTTATTGTTGTTAGTTCGCCGATGTCACGTTGGGTTGGAGGGCTGAATGAATCGGCAAGGCGCGGCAAGTTTTCAGGAACTTCAAGAACGCTGATGGATAACGGTGTTTGGCTGACACCGAAATACGGCGCTTCATCTCCATTGTCATTTCCATGGTGTATGGCCCCGAAGAGCGTGTACGTTCCCACAGGGGGTGCTTTCAATGTCCATGTGATGTCGACTGAAGTGGTTCCTGCTGGAACCGTTGTCTCAAGATAATTGAACGCCTCTCCTTCGCTGTTGGATACGATGTCCCATCCCGCATCAGCAGGGGTGTCTTGGGCCCCGGTAAGGTCACTGAGCAAAAAGACGCCAAGAAGGCCGGTTTGAGTGGTTTGAATGGATTCTATGTGAACGGTGACACTGGTGAGCAATCCTTCGTAAACAGCATCAGGTGCGGAAATGGAAATGACTGCATTTGAACTTCGATTCATATCGGCGTCGCCGTGGCAGGCACCGCCACACTGAGCATCAAATTCCCCGCCTCCAACACCGCTGGGGTTAGCCGAGCCAATGCTTGGTGCAAGCAAGAGTACTGCGAGCAAGAGCGTCAATGCGGGCCGGTTCATGGATCCTCACCTCTTTTCAGATGATGCGGGACAAAAACAGCAATGCTGGCGAAAAGCACGAGGATGCCCAGCGCAGTCCCTGCTGATTGAGAGGCCTGACGCGCTTCTATGGTTGGAAGTTCGACCTCAACCGAACGTATTGAAGAGCCTGCGATGAACGTACGCTCCTCATTGAAGGGCTCAATGTGATAGATGTTGGTCCCGGTCAGTGGTGGTGAATCTGTAAATTGCGTTGCGTTTACAGTGCCGATGCGTTCTCCGTTCCTCCAAACGTCGTATTGGACCGTGCCTCCGTTCCAGTTCCATGACAGAGCGACCTTGCCCTCATTGACGATTGTCTCGAAGCCACTGACTTGAGGTCCGGCCTGAGGAATGATGTCGATTTCCGTGGTGTTTTCTCCTCCGTGTTCATCGTATACGGTAAGTGTAACTTGGGTGTTCTGTTCAAGAACGAAGGAAAGCGTTTCTCCATTCGCCGTGCTCTCTGCCCACGACCATAGGAATTCAGTGATTTGACTGTCGATGTCAAAGGATTCGTCCGCACTGAGGTGCACGGCCTCTCCCGTCCATGTGTCGGTTGATACAAATCTTATGTCGGCGCGTGGCGTTGTATTTTTGATCGTGATTGAACGCTCAACCGGGGTGCTGTTGGTCGTTCCATCGTTAGCAGTGACAACAAGTTTCCATTCTTGACCGGGTTCCATACGCTGTTGAGACAGCACCGACATCCCGTCCATGCCGCTGTCTCGAAAACCGTTCTTGAACCATGAATACGTGAGACTCGTCTCATCCTGGTCCCCGTCAATTGCGATGACGATGGGCGTTAACGGGACCAGTGAATTCACTTCGTCCGGCCACGTAATGCTCACCATCGGCGCAGCGTTGAGGACCTCAACTGCCGGAGTTTGAAATGCTGTCTCGTTCACTGAATCCGAAACAAAGAGTTCTGCTGAAAGGAGATCGCCACGGGCGAAGAGAGATGGATCAAGGGTCAATTGGTCTTCTCCTTCAAGAGGAACTCCATTGCGCATCCAAATGACCTCTTGGACCTCAACCGTGTCGCCGTCATCGTCAATTGCCTCGTAGCCCAGTTCAAGCGAATCGTCAACTGAAAATGAGGGCGAGGTGAGGGCAGCGCTCGTAATCACCGGAGGGGCATTGACAATGGTTATCGGTGGTGAAGCCGACCAAGACGACCAGGCCGTCCCGTCAAACAAGCGTACTTCTCCAATCCATGATTCATCTTTCAGCGTCATGTTGCTTGGGAGGGTCAACAGTTCATCTGCAGGGGCATGAGTCAGACCGTCGCGTGACCAGCGAACCGAGCGTTGAGTGATGGTGTCACCGTTCTCATCGAATTCGTCCCAAGAGAGGGAAAGGGCATCCGTTGTGAAATAAGGACCAACGCCAGTGATGTGCACGTTGCTTGAGACGGGGGGTGTATTCGTTCCAGTTCCAACGACGATGTCCTCTGAAGTGACCCATGAGGACACTCCTTCTCCATCATCTGCACGAACACGAACCTGCCAAACATCACCGTCACGAGTAGCGAGTGCTGGAAGTGTTGTCGCATTGTTCAGTTCAGGGACTGCTGCGCCGTTGAGAATCCATTGATTTTCTGCCGTCAACGGGTCACCATCATCGTCGCTGATTTCGGAGGTGTAGGTGATGTCCATGTTTTCAGTGGGCGATGAAGTTGAGGCGAGTGGGGTTGACACGGATGGGAGCGAATTGAGGACGGTTGTTGCCGTTGAGGTGACGCTTTGCCCTGCGTCGGAGCCATCGGAGGGGGTCACTTCAACGGTCCAGGATTGGTGTTTAGTGGTCAATGAAGTCGAAACTTCAGACCCCGTGATCGAGGGCATGATGGTTCCGTTAAGTCTCCAAGAAAAGGTTGAGCCGCTTTCAGCATCCCCCTCTGCATCACTGAAGTTGTACGATGCAACCAATGGGTCGGATGTTAGGGGGCTTGCGGGAGAAATGGTGAGATTGCTAAGGCTCGGAGGGGTGTTGGTTGAGGGCGTTTCGGGGATTGAGAAACTTGCAGTTCCAGCAGCATCCCCTGCTTTGTTTTGTTGTCCGTTGGCCCCCAATACGGCGAGCGAGAGGGTGGCGGTTCCAGTGCCCGCAGCGGGAGCAGTCCAATCAACGCCCCACGAGGTGTCGGTCCATGTTGTATGCGTGGCTGATGAACCGTCGGTGATGACTTGAGTGTTTGAGGCTGGATTGGAGAAGGTCCCGTCTGACGCCTCAAGCGAAAATCCGCCTCCTGTATGAATTGTAGAAATCCCTATCGAAAGGGGGTAGGTGGTCCCCGGAATGTATTCTGCTGGCTGGCCTGAGAGGGTCGGTGTAAGCGTGTTTGAGGAGGTGTGGCAGCTGCATCCTGAGGATGAATTGTATTTCCCAGTCTTGTATCCGTCCACTGGGGCAAATACAGCGCTTGTTAGCAAAAACACGAGGAGAAGTGCAAACCCGTGCTTTCGCATGGTAACGAACACCAGTTGTGCTTATTTCACTGTTCGTCTCTTGGGACTAAATTTACGCCGTGTTTTCCTCTTCCTCTGAATTGTAGCGGTCTCCAAACAGAAGGCCGAGTGACATCAAGACAAACAGAGGTATGCCTGCGATCATGGCCCAAATCCCTACGGTAAGTCCCTTGATGTATACGTCGTCAAACATTTCTCCGACGAGGATGATGAGGAGGATCAAAACGATTCGGGCGAGGATTAAAATCGGGCGTAATGAGCGCCAAATTGCTTCTACATCTTCAATCTCTTCAGGGGTGTCCAGGGCGGAGATGCGTTCAGCAAGTGATGCTCTGCCCATGGTCTCGAATTCATCTGCTCAACAAATAGAGGTTCTGCCTTGAACCAAGACGGTTGGCGGAGTTTCTGAAGTTGCTGCACTTGGCCGAGATGTTCAGGCCGTGCGTACACGGTCATCGATTTGAGCGCCTTCGCCCGCCCGTCCGCCTGTGCGACGGATTTCACGCCATGCTTTGATGACGCCTTGTCCGTATGCCCACTGGGCGAGGAAAACAAAGAGCGGAGCGAGGAAGACCGTTCCAACTGAGCGGTGAGGTGAAGTGCCGATAGCAGCGCCGAGCCATGAGATTCCGATGTAGAAGCACATCAAGCCCAGCGGGATGTGGAAGGCGATGCGGGAGATGTCCCACGCACCATCCAATGAAAACCACAGGTCTGCTTCTGCTCCACCGGTTGCAGCCCCGTAAATCATTGCGAGAACGGCTGCAACGACAATTGCTGGGAAGAATCCGATGGCGGTGTGCGACCATGCAGAGATTTCTGGCCAGCGTTTGTTGGCGACCATGCGGGTGTATCCGTAATTACGCATCTGCTTCATGTACGGCTTAAACGGGCGTCGGCGGCGATGTGGCATCACGTTTGAGGGGTCGATGAACAGTTTGTGGCCTGCTCGTTGAATCTTCGCGTCCAGGACGACGTCTTCTGCTCCAATGCAGCCTTCTTCAAAGAAACCGACTTCTCTCAGGTTCGCCATTCGGTGGGCACAATTGACACCTGGATTGTGCGTGATGGGGACGAGTTCACCTTTTGGTTGGGCGCCGTAGCGGGTTCCAGCCGTCATGAACTTCGTACAAAAAGCGACGTCAGCACACTTTGCTCCAAAGGGGTCGTCATCAGGGGCGAAGTTGGGGCCTCCGACTGCACCGACTTCTGGATTGTCAAACCAGCGAATCAATTTCTCAACCCAATCGAGGGGTGGGACGGTATCGTCGTCGGTGAAGAGAACCAAATCATGGTCCATTTGGTTGAGTGCGAAGTTGCATGCGTCAGCACGGTTACGTGATGGGTCTTCAATCCATGTTGCACCGTGCTTTTCGCAGACGTCCTTGGTGTGGTCTTTTGATTTAGAATCCGAGATGATGATTTCGAAATGCGGATAGGTCTGTTTCCCTAAGCGACCAAGAACGATATCAAGTTCGTCAGCATTGTTGATGGTTGGGATCAGAACCGCTGTTTTGAACGGCGTACCGTCTTCTTTGTTCAGCACCGGAACAAGCTCGTTTGCATCGCCCATGCTATCGCCAGTCGCCCGCCATTAAAGAAATCAAGGGCAGAACGAGCCTCCAACTTCACGCTTGGTCTGCTTCAGCTTGTATGTTATTGATAGCGGCAATGACCGTTCCTTCACGGGTGTCCGTGATGGTCACGTCAATGGTACACGAAGTAGCGCAAAGGTCTTGTCCGCTTTCTTGGATGGTAACACCGTCACCAACAGACCAGAATTGGCCGCCATCACCTTCGAAAGGCACCAACACGCAAACAGCGCCAGAGTCCTGTCCTGGGTTGTCACAGGTAACAGGTGCAGCGTTGTCCACTTCAATTTGGACCTTTAAGTTGGCCCAGTTGATGTTGCTTCCTTGCATCATCGTCACTCGGATAAGGTTGTCAGTGGTTCCATCAGATGGTGCACCACTGGCGTCTTCTCCGGCAAAGGAGTAAAGAACCAAGCCGCCATCGTTGTTTTCTTCTTCAAATTGGCTCCAATCAATGGCTATAAATTCATGGAACGAAGATGCACCAAGGCCGTGTTCGTCAACGGCAATGAAGGCGATCATAGCGTGGTAATAATCATCGTAATCAAAAGTGTTCAATTCATTCCAATGTGCGATTGGAATGTCCATGGTGGTGATTCCCGAGGCGTCTGTCACGGCCACATCTACGGTTCCATCGAGGTTGGTGTCCCATCCCATGGTCATTGAATCGCCGTCAACATCGATGGCGGCGTAATATGCTTTGACGGTAAAACTCTCCAAAGCCTCAGTAGTGTCGTTGTAGTTGGCATTGGAATCCTCATTCGATGTCTCTGACAAGACGTCATTCAGAATTTCGGATTGGGCGATCATTGGAGGGTTGTTGATGGTTGCTGTTGCCGTCCCAGTCGCTGTTTCTCCGCCCTCTGCAGGGGGGGTGATTCCATCATCCACCATGCCGAAGCATCCTGTGAGAATCAATAGTGCGGTCAGGGTCAATACGTTCAGTGTGCGTGTTATTTGCATGAACACACCAGTTCTTGCCGCCCAATAAACCTAGTCCCGGGTGGCGGAGGGGGCCCTGTGCGTGCGCGGAGACATTTGCATCATGCTAAAACCGCGCATGATGGGTTGTTTTCATGCTTGCTTTTGTGCTAAGTTCATAAGCCGTCGCGGGAGGCTCGTGATTGGAGAGGGATGAACTCATGTTGAACGTCACGGCCCGTCAGGACTTGATGAACAAAATTATTGAAACTTTGAGCGTGGTTGTTGAAGACGCCCGCTTCGAGTTCAAAGAAAACGGTCTGCACGCCCGTGTGGTTGACGCATCACACGTGGCTATGATCAATATGGAGGTGGATTCTGCCGCCTTTGACACTTGGGAAATTGAAGAAACCGACCTTGGTTTGGAACTCCGCAAAGTGAAGGAACTCATCAGTCTCGGTGCAGCCGACGATATGATTGAGATGGCGTACACGCCGACATCGGGTGTCATGACCTTGAACCTCGGCAAGATTGACCGAAACATTCGACCCTTGGACAACACGACCATCTCGTCGCCAAACGTTCCTAAAATCGACATCCCTTCGAAAGTTGTGATGAGCGGGGCGGCTCTTGCTCAGGCGCTTCGTGCTGCAAAACAAGTGGGTGATTTGGTCAATTTGAGCATCGATTCCGAGACCTTTACCGTTCACGTGCAAGGCCAAACGGATTCAGTCACCGTCTCTTTTGCAAAAGATGAATTGGATTCTCTTGAATGCACAAAGCCAGCCCGTAGCCAATACTCGTTGACCTACCTGGTTCCCATGGCAAAGGTCTTTGCTGGATTGGGCGAAATCACTCTTGGATTTGGCGAAAGTTTCCCGCTACAACTGAGCTTCTCGTTCAATGATGGCGCAGGCGAGGTTGTTTACTACCTGGCTCCACGTGTTGAAAGCGAGTACTGAAGTTCAGTACCGTAGATGTAGATTCACTGCTCAGTGCAGTGCATGCGATGACGAGTTCTGGATCATGTCAACGACTCAAGGCTTTGCTTTGACGAAGGGTCAGCTTGAGGGCTGGCTCCTCTATCGGAACTTCAACTGGAACGGGGTTCAGTATTCGCGCCATCCGTGACTGCATTCTTTGCAGGTCAACATTCTCGTCTCAGGCTCGTCAGAGGAACGGGTTTGTTGGAGGTAAGCGAACACTTCGATGCAATCACATTTTGGACACATGTAGGTATCCTTGGTCAACACGCCGTGTGCCTGGTCCGAGTCTTTGATGACCTCGTATTCACGAGATTTGACTTGGGTGCTTGAGGTGGCTTTGGACAAATCAACTTCCTTTCCGCCAATTTTAGTTTTCAACTTAGCAGGACCGTTGTAACCGCATTTGTAGTTGGTACAAGAGATGTCTCCCGAAGGAGTAGGGAATGAGAGGGTACCACATTGTGGGCAAAACATAAGACATTCCCGTATGACACAGTATTTAGGTTCTTTCCATTTAAAGTCTCATTTGGTTTCATAGGGCCTCATTCCAAGGTTTTCTAAGCCTTTCAGGTTGGGGGAAGGGTCAAAATCACCAGCGCATACGGCAAGCCATGTGGCTGTGGTATGATTGGCGTGCAGCAGCAATTTGTGACGGTGCTGGAAACATCGTTGACAGTCAAGTATGGAACGGCCATATGACCGAACACGGCGTTATGGAGCGCCTACGGACGGTTGAACTTGGGCAGAGCATTCCTGAAGTGGGCCAACTGCTGGAACGGTTTCCAGATGCGATCGTCTGCCTTCATGGAGATGAACGACTCCCGGAAGCAGATTGGCCGTACCCGAATTCAATTGAACAGTCTCTTGCTGACAAAGCCGCACTGCGGTTGGCCATTGAAGGAGTGCAGCGGGCTGCCAGCGATCCGGACCGACGTTTGGAGCATCTTGTTCGGGGCAGCGACGAACTCCGAGCAGCTCACCTCACCATGGAGGCACGATTGATCGAATGGACGGGACTGTTTTTCCCACTCGCAGTGGTGACCGACCGAAATGGATTTGTTAGGGATGTTGCATCAAGTTCGAGTCCTGCGGAATTTGCATCCACCGCAGGTTTGGAACTCCCCGTCGAACAGCCTTCAGATAGCGAATGGAGGTCCATTCACGAGTGGGCTCAAGACACGGCCGGCTCCAATGGGCGCTTGGACCGAATGGAGCATGCTTTGCGAGAACTTTCTACCGCCCATCTTCCTTCTGTTTCTGCATTGGTTGGCCCCCTGCTCGCCGCTCGACTCTGCGTTGAGGCCCATGGAAGAATGCGATTGGCTCGTCTTCCCTCAGGAACGGTCCAAATTTTAGGTGCTGAGAAGGCCTTTTTTAATCACCTCAAAACCGGTGCCCCTTCACCAAAACACGGTCATATCTTCATGCACCCCTGGATCAGCCGCTCACCACGATGGGTTCGGGGCAAAATTGCGCGTATGCTTGCTGGAAAAATCAGTATAGCCGCCAAAATTGACGCCTTTGAAGGTAGTCCGTGGACTGAAGACGATGTTCTTCCGGTTGAACAGCGAGTTGAAGAACTTCTTGACCAACACAAAAAACCGCCCAGTCGGCGCTGAATGGAGGAGTTTCATTGGGCGGAGGTTCGAAGCGAAATCGTGGTCCACGCCACTTGTCGTCTGCAGTAAGGTTGGACCGAAAATCGCTGTGGACCTTGAATGCTGTTCCAAAGCGAGCGGTCTATGGAGAGTCACTTCGAAGATTTTCAGGCCAAGAGTACAGACGCTGGGAACCTCATCGCTCAAAACTTGGGGCAGCTATGCTGAGAACTGAAAACGACCCAGCCCTGCTCTTGCCTCAACAAGGGGAAACGGTGCTTTACTTGGGCGCAGGACACGGTACCTCTGTCAGCCATTTGCACGACCATTTGTGCGGGGAAGACAACCGGTTTAATGGACGACTCGTGAGTGTGGACTTAGCGCCTCGCTGCCTTCGGGACTTGACCTTTCTCGCCCAAAAACGGCCGGGACTTGTTCCTGTTTTGGGTGATGCTCGTCGTCATGAAGCATGGGGTGTGTTGCTACCAAGAAAAGTCAACTGGTTGTTTCAAGATGTGGCTCAGGCAGGTCAAGTCGACATTTTCACGGCGGCTTGTCGCCGTTTCTTAGCACCTGGAGGAATGGGACTTCTATCGCTTAAAGCAGCGAGTGAACGTTGGACCGGTGAAGGCGAAGCAGCGTTGTTTGAAGAAGTGGAACAGCGCTTGAACGATGCAGGGTTCAATGTGGATGAATCCATTGAACTTGCAGGTTACGAAGACCACCATCGGTTGTTCGTGATTCATTCGCCGGAGGCTTGAATCTGCCCGAACTTCCTGAGGTTGAAACCGTTCGTCAAGGTCTCATTCAGGGCCTGCAAGGAAAAACCATTCGAGACGTTCTCATTCGCAGAGAAGGTCTTCGTTTTCCGTTCCCAGACGACCTCCCAACGTTGGCTGGTACAACCGTTGTGGATATTCGGCGTCGGGCAAAATACCTCCTCATTGACTTGGACGACGGCCGAGTCTTGCTCTCTCACCTCGGCATGTCAGGCCGCTACACTCTTTTTTCATCAGAAGAAGCAGACGCTTTGGCGGTGCCACTTTTGCAAACCGTTAACGGTGGCGTTCCGGTTTCAGCCTTTGGAAACGAAACTGGTTACGGTGGGAAGCACGACCATCTTGAATTTGTTTTCACGGACGGAACTCGAGCGGTCTACACGGACCCCCGGCGATTCGGCGTCATTGATTTGTTTCATCGCCTTGAGGAGCCGGTTCATGCTTTGTTGGAACGATTGGGTCCTGAGCCGTTTGAGCAGTGGACTGCAAAGGATTTGGCCCGAGCGTTACATCAACGAAAATCCGCAATTAAAGTGGCGTTGCTGAATCAACACATCGTCGTAGGGGTTGGAAATATCTACGCTTGTGAAGCGCTCCACCGGAGCGGTATTTCTCCTGAAAAGGAATCAAGAACATTGGTCCGAAAGAACGGTACGCCCACCCTCCGCTTGGAGCGCTTGGTCACCGAAATCAAATCTGTTCTCAATGAAGCGATCTCATCGGGTGGCTCTACACTCAACGATTTCGCTTCTGTTGACGGCACATTGGGATATTTTGCCCACCAATTTACAGTGTATGGGCGGGAAGACGAACCCTGCTTGAAGGAAGGTTGCGGCGGTATTATTGAACGGATTACACAGAGCAATCGCTCCACGTTCCTTTGTCCTCGATGTCAACGTTAATTCACTCGAAATACGATGGTGAGGGCAAATCCCCAGAGTACCAAGGCTGTTATTCTGTGGATGATGACTCCGTTTTTCTTCAATGTGTCCAGCAGTGGCGTCCCGGTCAGTGCAACGGCTACGGTCAGGTACCACAGCGTGTCTATGGCCATACCGAGCATGCCTACGGCAACTTTGCTCTCAAATTCCATTCCAGGGCGCAGGACCTGGGATAATACTGCTACGAGGAACAGTGCGATTTTAGGATTGAAGAATGCGATCGCAAATCCTTCAGTAAAGCCTTGGCGATTGGATGCTTGGTGAGCGTTATCCTCAAAATCCCCATCCATATTCCACATAGAATACCCGTACCAAATGAGGAGGCAGCATCCGATGACCTGGAGCGTGAGAAATACATTTGGTGCCTCTTCGAGAAGAACAATCAAACCGAATACGGCGAGTGCAGCATAGACTCCAAATCCAACACCATGGCCAATAGCACATACCATGCCCTGCTTCCTTCCACCGAGCATGGTGTTGCGAAGGACGACCATCAAACTGGGTCCTGGAGAAACTGCTCCCAGAAAGAAGACGGTCCCTGCCGCAAGGAGAATGTCCCATTCAACCACCGACATGGCTGAACCTATCGGGGGTCAGTCATCAACATAGTGGGTGTCGTATCTGGCTCATAGGAGATAGAGAGTGAATCCCATGCCTGCATCCTTCGACTTGAGTAAATCCGAATAGTTCAGGCTCCACCTGATGAGGGATTCGTTCATTCGTTTCTTACGGATCACTTGGTCGTAGGCGTTGCTCAATGCTCGAGATGCATCGGTGGCTCCATTTGTTTGTTCCATGCTAACCCATCAGCATCTTCCTACTTTAATGTTCTTTTACGTGCATCATTGGTCAAATCGTGCCGGAATGCGGAAATAAAATATCTTTTTATCCAAATTATTGGGATTTTTCAGTAGATTGAGGTTTTCCCTGCAAGACACAAGGGCCTGGCTGTAACCTCTTGTGTACGGATTTCAGATACACAACGGTTCGCAGTTCGTCCTGTTCGTCCCTAGCGTTCAACAAGGCCCACTGAAAGCCCTTGTGGATAACTCTCTCATACACATGGGTGTTATGGAGAGCCCTCGTGAACATATTCTATTCACTCATCCACTTCACTAGACTACTACATTTTGTCTGGTAGGCTATGACAAAGCCCTCTGCGAGATCTCTTATCAGAGAAAAATGAAATCAATTAGTTTGTGTCAATTTAGTTTAAATACACGCAAGGATTAATTTTAACGATGATGATATGACGTTTGATTCAGCATATGAGCCTTTTTTCCAGCCCCCTGGCTGGATTGTTGGTCCTGTATGGGCCGTGCTTTACACCTGCTTAGCGTTCAGCATCACAACCGTGCTCAATGTTCGTGAAGAAGTACAACAGTCGTACCTGATCGTCGCCTTGTTCTTCATCCAACTTGCCGTCAACCTCGCTTGGCCCTCGATGTTCAATTCCGAACGTTATCTTCTTTCTTTGATGATGATCGTCGTAATGGTGGTGTTCACTGGCATCTATGCCTTTGCTGTCTACAAACCTGCTCCAACAGCCTCCATGCTGGTTTGGCCATACATTGCTTGGGTGAGTTTTGCTGGTGCCATCAACCTCGCTTACTACCTTGAAGCGTCCTGAAAAAGGAGCTAATGGTGTGAGACTCAATCCTTGACCCTTGATTTCGTGACCAGCCAATCAAATCATGCACACCTGCGACTGCATGCACAAGGGGACCCCTTGCATACGCCCGCATCTGCTTGGGTAGCCATAATGGAGAAACTCACGGAAGGGTGTTGGAAAGGGTGTCACGTAAACAATTAGTTTTGACTCATATGGAGGGTCACCTCTGGATGAATTCGTAGAACCTGCTAAGAAACCTCATTATGTCGCTAAGTTTCAAAACATCACTTTAAGTGTAAAGATTGAACAATTTGAAATTAAGGCGAAAAAAATGAGTGGAAATATATCAAAAATTGGATTTATAGCAAGTATGTTGTCAGTTGTAGGGTCTCTCTACATTTACTTCGGTAACGGCACCGAAAACCTAGGAATATTTGTGGGTCTTTGGGCTCCAACACTGATCCTAGCATCAAAAGAAATTGAACAAATGCTGGAAAAGTAATCCTAAGTCGTTAGGAAGCCTTGAACGAGGCTCCCCGGTGGTATGGACAACAGCATTCGCATTGCAGTCTGCATTGTTTGTCTTCGACATAGTATGGAAATTGGCACAGACCCCTGTGGATACCGATTGATGAACTGCTTCAGCTTTGGAAAAGGCGGTCTATTGCATCGTTTTCAAACGAAGGCTCTCGAGTCTTCTGGACGGTCTTATCGCATCTGCCTCGACGCGATGCGTGCGGCTCCAAGCGCAGCAATGATGCTGGTTGCCACTCCAAATCCAGGCACATCTTCTTCTGTTGGGACCTTCGTATCCTCTTGCGGTTCAACGATCGCTTCAGCGTATACTCCATCGATGCAGGTTCCCTTTCCAACCGTGAAATCAGATGTTGCATAGGACCACAATGATGCATTTTTACCATAAGAATTGAGGTCATCGCTTTCGTACAGGGAAGCATTGACCGAATAGCATCCTGGCTGCAATGAAAACACGTGTTCGTGTTGTTCACCGTCCATTTCAATACCGTTCCACAACCAGAGGCTCTCCTCACCTCCATCGCTTAATTTCTCAAGGACGAAAAAGGCAGTATAGGTTGAACCATCATAGAGTTCACCCACTTCGGCCTGGAGTTTGTAATTCCATGTGGAGTCATTGTTTGCAAGAGTGTTCATCGGGCTGATGTAGTTCAACGTGATGTTTTCGTTCCGTTCAACGGGTTGAGTTTTCTCTCCCCAAAGCCATACCATGTTGCTTTCATGCTTGTTGGTGTCTTCACCGATGAGAACTCGACCGTCGTCAAGAACGACAAGATTGTCCGGCCCCGCAAGGTTGTTGATATCGCATTGGTTTTGCGCTGAAGACATGTACGGGCCTCCGGATATTGCGGGGTCAATTCGGTTAACGTCCCATCCATCGCCCAACGTCATTCGGTAGACGATACCACAGGAATTTTGTGTGACATCAATATCGTCCCGTCCATCGCTCATTGCAGATTCAATTCTTGACATCGCCAGATAGAGGCTATCAGGGGACTTTGCATTGAATGCAACCCCTTCCATCTTGTTCCATTCATCACTGGCTCCAAGGGCAGCCGCCGCCTTTCGTGATTCAAGGAATGCGACTCGGTCATCAGCGGCTGAGCCTACCGTTCCATCACCGTTCAAATCTTCATTCAAACGCCCTTCTGCCCAATCGTTGATTTCAGCATCTGTAATGTAGGAATTTTGTCCTGACACGAAATCATCGGTTGTGATGCCATCGTATTCATCAATCCAAGTTTGAATTTCAGCGTTTGAAGACGAGGCCATTCCCTTCCACTCAACATCAAACCCAGTAATGGCGGAGTCCCTGCTGTTGTCTTGAGCGACTTTGGCCCCGTAGAGCGTCCCTGAACTGAGGTCACCAGCAGCATCGGCGACGAACTTGAAGAGGACCGTATCATACCCATCGTCGGTAAGGTAAACCGTTCGTTCATCCGGCATGACCGCTGCATTTTCATGTGAGAATCGGCCCATAGCAAGATGCCTGGCGAAATCGGGTTCAACGCTCGCTGCGTTTTCGATTTCAACAATGTATCCATAATCGTAGGGATTTGGATAGTATCCGAGGTATTGTTCCAGTTTGGTTTGATCTGAATGGTACCTGAAACTGTCATCGTTCCAATATTGTGTGTTATCGAAATACAGTTCTTCGGAAAAGAGCGGTGAGCCCCAAGGACTCATACTACCGAAACAAAACACCCAGCCTCCGTTGATGCTGCTGAGGTTGAGCATCCTGCTGGACAACACGGACCATTCAGAAGAAGTGCTGTCCCATTCGAGTTCCAATTGGCTGATGCCTGCTGGTCGGTCTTCCCAAGCAGTGTAGAGGAAACCGTGAGTGCCGTTGGTGTTGATTGGGACAAAGGCGTTGTAGTCGGGTTTCTTGCTGAGGAGAATTTGCTCCCCATCATCGGCAGCGTAAATCCCTCCCGCAACACCTCCTTCTGAGAGTTCATCGCCGTTTTGTAGAATGACTTGATAGTCGCCATAGGACGTTCGAATACCATGCCAGATGTCATTTTCACTGCTGGATGAGTCAAGTTCAGGAACGATTTCGGGAAGGTCATTCCAATCGATTCCATTGATGACTCCAATGGTTGCCTTGTAGTGGTCTTCGTCGGGATGCATGGCGTTAACGAAGAAGTTCCCGTTGGCATCGATGTGCATTCCAGTCACTTCTGCTTCTGGAGGTAGCATCATGATCCGAGTCATCGACTCTGGAGTCGTTTTTTCAGCGTCCTCAGCCGTTACGAGAGGGAATGCGCTCAATGTAAGCAGCAAGCCAATTGAGAGCAATATCAATGCGGGCTTGGTTCCCATGTTTTTTTCAGTGAAGCGTGAATCAAAAACATTCCTCAAGAATCAAACGAACTTCAGGAACCAACTCACATCTGATCATACGATGGGAGTTGAACTGTGCTCAAGTGAAAAAGTATCCACACGTCTGTACAAACGTACACGAGGACTTCTTGCTCAACCCAAATCGCAGGCGATTTTGGTGCAAGCAGGTTCGTTTGGAATCTCATTCAGAGGCTTCTTCAGATGCTTCCTCGGAAGCGTCTTCAGATTCTACATCAGCCATAGCGGCGTCATGGTCCTTTGCTTCTTCCATTGCTTCAGTTTCATCTTCAGGAGCGTTAGCTGCGGAGATCATCCCGATAGCAATAAGAGCGATTCCACCAATCCAGAAGAGAAGCGTGAGGTAGTCGATTGGATGGTCAAAGTTGGTCCAATAAGCCATTCCGTCTTGGTTGGTGACAATTGCACTTTCCATGTCTTCTGCATCGCTGGCGCCAATCATTGAAGCCGACTTAATTTGGAACACAGGCACCAAATCAGACATGCTTGGTTCGCTTGCTTGGTTGGTGTGGGCACGAGTGTCCAAGTAGAAGGTTGAGGTTGATTCTCCAGCGATGATAAGACCAGAGAGTTGTTCTGCTTCCATCGTGATGTTGCTGCCGAAGTAAACTGGAAGCGCACCGGGCGTTGCATCAAGCAAGGAGTACGTTTCCAAGAGGTTGGCCTGGATGGAACGCTTTGTTGCATCAACAGTCGCAGTGCAGACGTCAACCGGGATGTTCTTCACTGTTCCAGTACCATCGCAGGTGATCTCAGCAATGGCGTATCCGCTGACGTCGACAAGGTCTCCAGTTCCTGTCACGAAGCCACCTGTAGTATTGACAAGGGATTCAGGCGTGATGAGGCCGTAGGTTGCAGCGAACATAGCATCGTTACGCCATGAAAGTTGTGTTGAACCGTCTTCGAGCAAAGTTTCGCCCTTGTCACAGGTATCAACTTCTCCAGTACACATGGTGTAGTTGGTTCCGTCGCCGTTTGCAATTCCTGCTGAACCGTAGTAGGTGGCGTTGGTTTCAAGCGAGGCCCATCCAGCGCTCATGTCCATAGGATTGCCTGTGGCCAAGAATGCACTGACTGGGTCATGCCATCCGAGCAACCAGCTGTTGAAGGATTGAGTGAGGTAAGGCGTGGTTCCAAAGCTGGACATCAGGTATCCTGGGACAAAGGATTCACTGGTTGTTCCATAAATTGGCCCCATCATGAGTGCACGCATAGCGTTAGCAGCGTTGGTATCAACACCGTATAGGGCGGCGATGGTGTTTTCATCCCAAGCCATTGGAGCACCTGGTCCCATGGTTGTGAAGTTGATTGGAGGGGTGTAACCGGAAAGTTCTCCGTAAAGGAAGATTGCTGAACCGGTGCTTGTGGTGAGTCCAAGAGGCCCGTAGAGTGCGTTACCAGAGAGTGCAGGGTCAAGGTCAACTGCGTTTCCACCCGATGCGCCGAGTGCAGCCCATCCTCCTCCGAGGTTGAGGCTGTTGGCGAGGTATCCACCGTTGAGTGGGTCTTCTGCACCAAATGTTGTGTTCACGAACAATGATGCAGTCATGTCACCCGAGCCGCCGAGTAGAATCATTGGTAGCGAGGTCACGTCTCCAAACCACGAAGCGGCCCAGTTGTATACCGAAACATAGGTTGCTTGGTCCATTCCATAGGCGGTCATTGCTGCCGCACTATCCATGCCGAGGAAGTTGGCCACACCGTATTCTGTACCGGCATCGTTCACTTCGAGAAGACCGGTGATGACATCATCGCCGTCTCCGAAGAGCATGCCCATGGCGCTCATTTCGTCCATGGTGATTCCAAGGTAGCCGAGACGTGTTGAGACGTTGACGGCCATGCCTGTGGTGTCTCCAACTCCTAGAGTAGCATCGCCACCGCCAAAGGTAGTTCCAAAGTTACCTCCGATTCCATAGCACATGGCCCAATCGTTAGCAATGGTGGTTGCATTGTCAGCCCCCACGTAATTCCAAATTGAAGCACGTATTGTTGCATTTTCCAGGGTTGTTGGAAATGCTTGACAATGTCCAGAGAAAACCATCGTACCTACGTCACTGAGCAATGAAACGTCTTCAAGAGAGCCCGGCATGACGGCGTCGTTGAAGGCGTAGGTCAAATTTGTGAACGAAGCAGAACCGCCTGTGGCACTCGTGTAGTTCACCATCATGGATCCGTTGTTAGAACCGCTCAGGTTCATTGCAGCAAAAAAGGCATTGAAACCGGTCGTGGTGTTGTGGAAGAATGAGTTGCCAATACCAGCACTGGCCATGGCTTCTGTACCTCCAGCAGCTGTGACATCAGCTACGGTACCTGCATAAAGTCCTGACATTGCTTGAGATGCAGCAACACCTGCACCAAGGGATTCAAGATCCTTTCCAAGCATGCCCGCAGTGTATGCGGCTTTTGTGGTATCCATGATCCCATTGATGGCCATTCCTGTTGCTCCAATGACTTGAGTCTGGAAGGCAATGTTGAGTTGAGTGACGTCAGTGTCGCAAGAGACCTCACTGTCTTCAGCACATGCAAAGGTCTTCACGGAGTTGTAGGTGAGGGTGCCTGCTTCCTTGTCGTAGGAGTTGATGGTTTTTGTTGTGGTAATGTCGTAGGTGACTGGGCCGACCTCCGTGTAAGTTGGTGCGGAACCGTTGGCCATGACATCATCAAGGTTGTTGACGGACCAACCGTAGAAGTCACGCTGGGATGTTGAGGAAGCCCAATCGTCTTCAGCTTCTTCACAGTCGTCATCGTAGCATGCACTGTCCTTTGGGAAGGTTTCGAAGTTGTCATCAACAGCGCCTTCAACTGCTCCAGTGGAGAGCGGGCTCAATGCTGCGACATTCAAGAGAATCAGGATGATTCCGGCGATTAACATGTTTTTGGGCGACGTGGTGGTTACCATAGGTCAAGCGACGACATGTGGAGGTTATAATAATGCAACCTGCAAAACGCCATTAAAGCCGAAATGAGCCGTTCATTGGAGTTGACGGTACCCGATTCTGTACACTTTTTTCAAATAAGATGCAATCATGAATTATCCATAGTATAACAACTAAGCGGTGCATTTATATACCAAAGGTGATACTTGGTAAATTACCTGCGAGGGATTATGATGAGGGGCGACACTTTCCAACAGCGAAATGTGGCACAACAGCCCCTCCGTAAACGCCGATGATCAATTGGCCCTCGCATACTGTAAGACCGCGTTTACCCCCTATAGGGCATCCGCTGTCTTGCATCAAACCGCATGGAGGTATGGTGTAGCGGATAGCATCAAGGATTTCGAATCCTTGGACCCCGGTTCAAATCCGGGTACCTCTGTCGGTTTGTGCTCAATGGGGCATGGTGTAATGGATAGCATGTTCGGCTGCGTACCGTCCGATCCGGGTTCGACTCCCGGTGTCCCAACTGCTCAAACGCACGGAGGTGCTTAACCTCAATAATGGAAGTGAATGATATGGAACATAATGAAAGAACAACCAACGTGGATGAGCAACGTCATTCAGGGGCTCACTTGGTCAGGAAAAGCGGCTACACCGTTGCTGGCAAAGAAGATGCTCGATATGGCGAAGCAGCAACCCTACTCATCGTTGTTTCCAGAAGTCAAGAGATGTACGGTTGGCCATGTGGTTACTGTTGCTCATGGACGAGGGACACTGAATGAAGTCATGAATGCAGTCAAGGCTTACTACGCCTCCATTCCAGAGTATATGGCTCTGGCTCCGATGGAACTGACCATCGTTTGTCTTGATCCTGAAGATTACACCGATACGAAAGCCGTTCCTTTAGAATTCCAATTCCTCTCATCTGACGGTTCGTGCACCGATTAATCGGTGTTCGCACACGGACAAGCGAAAGCAGGTGTCAATCGAGAAGGAATGGTGGAGGAGCAATTACTGCCCACAAGGCTTGAGTCCCTTGGTGTACGGTGCACGCTGCGTAAGCAGAAGAGTCGGTTCGATTCCGGCGAGGGTTGAGTGGAGATCAAGGATTGTATTTCCTGCCTTCATGGAATTTGACACTAACTGTATTTTGCTGAGGTGTAAGACACGCGTTGTATTCCGTTTCGAAATTCTGCTGAGCTAGTTTCTTGCTAAATGTTGTTGAGGTCGTTGTCGTACGGCGCCATGTGATGATGCCGGTGATGCTGTCATTGAGTCCCAAGGCGGCAATCAATTGTGCTTTCAGTTTGAGGCACTCCCATTCTGCTTCTTTCACTTGCCGTTTTGTGGCCAGGTAGAGCATGTGTTCGTCTTTAATTGCCTGAGTCAGCGCTAACGGAGTGCCGGTTAGATTTGTGAGGTTTGGAGTTGTTGTATATGCCGCATTTGCAGCAGCTAATTGGGCTGCTAAGGTCGGATCTAACACGGACAAACTATTGCCTCCTACCACTCGACATGAACCACCGATGGCGGTTTTCGTCTCGTTACACTGAGCGAGTTGAGTTGGCGTAAGCATTCCGTCGAAAGAAGCCTTGTTTAATTCATCCGATTTATTGACTTCGAGGAGCGTGATGACATTTTCAATGCCATCGTTTGCTCCAATCATTGTCTTGAGGTTCGCCTTGTATATGTCATGTTGAGCCGTTGCGAGTGTCAAACTTTCTTGAGCGGTTTTGTACGATTGATGCAAGGCTGTATGTGCAGTTGATGCAGCGAGGTCGTTTCCATTACTTACCTGATTTTTCAATTGCCTCCATTGGACAAAATCAGTTTTTCTCGCCGCCATCTCGGCCTGAAGCGTGACAAGTATCGGGGCAACATCGCTCATAACCCTGGCATCGTCCATGTCAAACCACTCGCCGCCAATTCGGTCTACGGCAAAATAGTGATGAAGGTATTTTTCAGCATAACTCATCATTTCAACATTGATGTCGTAAACTGAAATTTCCCGTCTTGGATTCCCAGTTTGATGCTCACGTATTCGTTGTGGAACTGTCCGACTTGTCAGGCCAAACTTGACGTACCTGCCTAACGAACCATCAAGATAGTCTTCTTCACGAATGCAGTACACCCATCCATCGACAAGGGTCTTTGGTAATCCAAGAGCCATGTTATGACTGTGTGCATTGTTGGATATAAACTTGTTTGGTCATTTATTTCTTCCAGACTTTTTCATTATGTAATTATGGTCACAATCACGGCATGCATTCTGAAGTTTAGTGACAGAGACTTTAGAAATGGAAAATTCTCTAATGGGTAGCCAACGATCATCTTTGTGGGTGAGGTTGAGCTTGTTTGGCCTGGGGCCACGACTACAGCGAGCGTATACCTCCCCATTGATCTTCTTCAACTTCAGCGAACCGTCTTTATATTTCGGAGTAGACTTGAAAATAGTGGTTTCAATTTCCTTGTATGCTTCTTCCATGCTCTCTTTGCCCCTAATTTAGGGTTTTTTCGTTGTTCAGCCATTAAATCACCTCTATTTTCTTGCCTAATCACAAATATGAGGGTCTTTGGTAATCCAAGTACCCTGTAACCTAGGCATACTTTGTTGAATATATGGGTTAGCCATGCTGACACCACGACGGCTGTCGGTGGTACGCCACATGGAGTCCGGTCACGGAAAAACTCAGATTGAAAGTGAACACCCCTCTACGCTTTCTTAATATGTGGTTGCGATGACAACTAAGCATGGGCGACAAGGTCAAGGGAGATCCCGAAAAGGAGGTGAGTGAAGTAGAGCTAAATTACATCATTCAAATCCAAGACAGCATCGCCCACTTGAAGAATCTTGACCGTGTATTCCAGTGCATCTACCTTGACCCGCCGTTTGACCTTGGTCGAACCTTCAAGTATTCCGCAGTTCTTGATGGTCCTGAATTCAAAGACAAGTGGGACGGCGATGATTACGCTGTGTGGTTGGATCAACTTTTGGAGCAGTGCAAAAGAGTACTCGCAAAAGATGGTACGTTGTTTTTGCACATGAGCGCAGGTCAGAGCCTCATTCCTGAAATGGTGTTGAACAAGCACTTCACAAAAGTCGAGAAAATTTTCTGGCAGAAAGCACATGGGAAAAATACCGTCAAGAACAAGCTTGGTGCGGTGGTTGACATCATCTTCATGGCCAGTGGGAACAAACGTAAGTTCAACCTCGTTTACGTCCCTCTCGATGACTATTATCTAGAAAATTCCTATACTCAAAAGGACGCCCGTGGTTTTTACGCCTTGGGCGCTATCAAACATGACAAAACGCGTAAGGGCCATTTTTACACCGTGACCAATCCAAAGACAGGAGACACCTACGAAGTGCCCTATGGTTGGCGGTTTCCAGAAGAAGAAATGTTACGCATGATTGCCGAAGATCGTATTCACTTTCCTAAGATGAAGAAAGCGACACTGTATAAGAAATTGTACAAGCATGAAAACAAAGGTAAACCGCTCTCGGATTTATGGACCGATGTACATTACATCACACGAACCGATCAAGACCAGCGCTACTATCCTACCCAGAAGCCGTTCAAACTTCTTCGTCGGATTGTTGCTATTGCGAGCGATCCTGGAGACTGGGTTCTCGACCCCTGTGCAGGCAGCGGTACAACAGGTGCAGCAGCGCTTTCACTTGGTCGAAATGCATACATGATTGACATCAACCCTGAAGCAGAATCCATCATCAACGAACGTCTCGCTAAAGCAGAAGCGGCAGGCATTATTCCTATCGAGGAAGATGTCAACGGCGGAAATGCTAACAAAAAGAGCAAGAAAAAGCGTAAGAAGACGTCAAAGAAAAAGAAATCTGATTCAAATCAATCAACCCTGTCAGGATTTACTGCTGACTCCGACACCTGAGGTTCAAGTGACTCTGAAGAGCATCATCCATTGACTCAGCAAAAAATAATTTCTAGACCCTGAATTCCTTCATTTTCTTCGCCGCACGTTTTACATCGTGCTTCCGATTGTTTTTCCTCACCCAAGTCGTGTAAATTTTTTCAAGCTCAGTAATACTTTTCTTACTGCGAGCGATTCGGTCCTTGGTCAAATGGCTGCGCATATCTCGGTGAAATTGTTTGACACTGGTCTTCTTTTTCTGTGCGGTTTTCAACCTCGAACGAAATCGGTCACTCAGCATTTTTTCCTTTATCGATTGAACTGTCTTCAAGTTCATGTCAGGTGACGAAGATTTCGTCTGATTATGTTCTGCACAAAGCCATTGGTGGTTTTCTTTGTAGTCTGACCCCCCCACGGCGAGAGGCCAGATGTGGTCGTCGTGAAGTTTCCCTTTGCAATTTTTACCATGTGCCTTTGGATAATAGACACAATTGACTTTCCCACCCTTTGGGATTTTTCGATTGATGACCTTTCCATCGGGCATGAAATCAATAAATCGATCGCCGACAGCACCTTTGCTGTAGCCGCTCACACAAATCTTACAATGATTGTGAAGGCCAGTCTCCATACCCCTACTTATTCCAAATTCGGTTGATGGAAGTCTGGGTCCATTTGGATGGAGGCACCCAGTATTCCTAGAGCAATCGTTATTCCCTTTCTCCGCAGGATATTCCTTAGCATAATTTTTGTGAATTTCACTCACGGTCATTGGGTCGTATTTTTTCCTGTTCGCTGCTGAACGCCCATTCACTCTGTAATTGTGGTCACAATCACGGCATGCATTCTGAAGTTTAGTGGCATCCTTTTCATAAATAGCAAATTCTCTAATGGGTAGCCAACGGTCACCTTTGTGGGTGTGGTTGTACTTGTTTTTCCTAAGGCCGCGACCACAGCGAGCGTATACCTTTCGATTTTTCTTTTTCAACTTCAGCGAACCGTCTCTAAATTTCGGAGCAGACTTGAAAATAGTGGTTTCAATTTCATTGTAGATTCTTTCATGGTCTGCAGAAATGTTGTGACCTAATTTTTTGCCTTTTGATTGTTGAGCCATTAAATCACCTCTGTTTTTCGATCCATCACTTTCCCTCTGGTAATCCTATGAAACGCATGTGGTAAATATTTATCTCGGTTTTAAATCATCCCATTCGGACACCACGACAGCTATCGGTGGTACGCCACATGGAATCTTGGTCACGGAAACTTTCACCCATGTCGTGGAAGACGAATGGAGTCAAATTCATGGGGTCGTTATTGGGTGAACCTGCACTTGCATTGGCGCAGAAAGCTGGAAGAGGGAAGTTCCCGGTTTGACCGGGCTGGATATCGATCCATACGTCTTCCTTAACGACCAGATTTTGCTTACCGGTCCATGTTTGCTGTTCGACCATGGTCCCTTGAGGGACAACCACTCGGACGGGTTGTTGTCCTGGATTGTGAACTTGCATTTGTATGGCATTGGCACTGTTGTAACCGTTACCGACGATGGAGCGAATCTCCACTTGTCCTTGGTTAGCAGCGTGGTAGAGGCTGTCGGTTCGGGATTCAAAGGTCATGTTGAGAGCAGCAGGTGAGTAAATGGCAGTGGTATTGTCTCGCTGACTTCGCAGATGAGAAAATTGAGCAAGCAACTGAGCTCCTCCGATGTTTCGATTGTCATCGACGACCAAGTTTGGATACACTCGTCGAGTTTGTGCCATGAATAAGGCAGTTCGGTCACCTGAAACATCACGAATCGCAGTTCGCTCACGGCGAGATGTGTATGGGTCGATTGGAGTTCCGTCGTTGTTTTCAACGGTAACGGTCAAATCTTGGATGCAGCCTTCAACAACGGGCATGCCTTCCTGATCGTACAAAATTTCACGTACGCTCATCGGTGGTACCTGGACGGTGATGGCTTCTGCACTTCGCAGGCGTCCACCGTCAAGTGGCATGCCTTGGGGCAACCTTATGGTTTGGGCTACGGGGGTGGGGTTTTTTGCTACATATTTTACATTCATAGAATCACTTCCTGTGGGGTTTCAGCTCCTCGGTGGATGAAGAGGCGAAGGTCAGAGCGCTCGTTGTTCTTGACAAAGGCGCAGGCATCGATGAACCGCTGGAGGCAGTGCTCCCAAGGTTCAGATTCTGGATTGATGTGAGGTTCAGGAAGGTGGCCACGGTCACGGAAATTGCTTTGTGGCATGTCGTTATCTTGGAAGAAGGAAGACCGTGGATTGTAGGGCAAATAAACACGAATGATGCCATGTCGTCCTCGGCGGAATGTGGCGAGGTTGCTTGCAGCATCAAGATTCTGACACACGAATTCAGGACCCTCGAGAAGGGCGGGCTCACCCCACACGCGCCCATCGTTGCGCATGTCGGGTTCACGGTCGTTGTCGCGGCTCACACTTGGTCTGCACCGGTGGCCGTTGGGTGGGAGGAAGGCATGGACCCACAATTCATTGTAGACATTGGAGGTTGGACTGCCTGGAAGGACATTGACTGCTGATTCACGAACAGCATCGTTGTCCCGATTGAGTAAAGCTGCACCGTTTGATGGTACGCGCAGGCTGTTGATGAGGTCGTGGAGGTTGCGCACGAGTTCGTCGTGTTCGTAAACGGTAAGGTGCTGACGCAGCATCCAATAGGAAATGGTCTGCATGAGTTTGGCGGCTTGTTCACTGTCAAGACCGGCGACAACAGATGGAGTCATCAATTGCTTCAGGTGTGCGACTAGGACGCCTTCAGGGGTTTCACGGCGAACTTCGATTTCGTCCAAGCCAAGGCCGAGTTGTTGGCCAAGTTGCTGTGCGTCTCGCTTGAGCGTGCGTGCATCTTCTTGAAGGGTGGAAGCACGTTGAGGTTCTGGGGTTTGAACTGCTGGGACATAAACGGAAAGTGCGCCTTCTTCACTGCGAGTATAGGCTTCGCGTCGCTCGATCATTTGTCGTGCACGATGGCTGTATTTTCCTCGTCCTGCGTAAATTTCTGTTCCTTGTTGATCGTATAATGTGGCCATTTTTGTTCACCGGGAGAGTATATGTCGCTCCACAGTATATAAAGAACTGAATAAAATGAATTAAATTAGAAAAGACCTGGATGTGGTTTGTATGGAACGAAGATCCGACCGGTATGGAGGCATTGGTGTTCTACAGCAACAATATTCGTAATTTCACTCGGATAGAAGGGCAGTTACTCCATTCGCTTGATTAATTGACCAAATTAAGACTGGTCTCCAACATTGGACTTAATAATTTACTGATTCTTGATACGCTCGGACGATCGCATCGAGATGAGATGTAAATCCGTGGCAGTAATTTGACCAATTACTCAAAGCCCCAATTTCCTTCACTCGCTCTTTAGAGGTATAATTGTCGTAGACGAGGCCTGATTCGAAGGCTTCAATCCATTCGATTGCTACTTCAGTCGGAATAATCGCCTTTCCTCCAGCCTCATCCGCTTCGAAGATGATACAATGGTTGTCGATATGACTGCAATAATACGATTTGTTTTTCTTTTTCCCAGGAAGTGAGCGGTCGAGAATGGTCCTTACCAGCAATGGATATTTTTCGTGCATGTTCCACCATTCTCCTGGAGGCGTATAATTAAAATGGTGTCGACTATTGACAAATACCATGAGTGAATACATTGGAGACGATTTGGTCGGCCATGTTTCTGAATTGGTAAACATCTCAATCGAGGCGTTGATTGCTGAACTTGTCGACAATTCGTTGGATAAAAAAGCAACAAAAATTCACATAGATATCTCAGGTTCTAATACATCCAGCCTTACCTTTGTGGTATACGACAACAGTCCGATCGGTTTCAAATCAGAGCAAGAACTCGATCAATCATTCAGAATTGCAGGAAAGAAAGAAAGAGATGAAGATGAAATCGGTTCCTTTCACATGGGCATGAAAATTTCTACAACTTCAAAATTCAACGATGTTTCGGCCTTTACAGTCATAGGTTCAGAAATCAAACATCGCAGAATCAATCATCATCACACCATGTCGAGCCAATACGAGCCATTGGAGGACATCGTTTTTCCACGATCAGATGAAGTAAAAAAGAAATTAAACAGTGGAAATTGGACCACTGCCATCTGTTTGCACAATCCACCGTCCCCTCTTTTCGGGAAGGCTGGTGAAATCACCGCTAAGCATAGAAAAGGATTTTCTCGGCAGGTATCAACCTTCTTTGGCATCACCTATGAAAATACACTCCGAAACAGGCCAGATATTGAAATGACTATCAATTCCGAGAAAGTAAAACCTCTTGATCCATTTTGGAGAGAATTCACCCCGACAAAACTTGAGGAACGTCTCGCTATTCCACCCGGCCGCCCTGGTCATGTTGCTTATCCAAGACAACGTCTTGCCCTTGAGAACAGCATTCCGTGGGGAACCATCGCTACAACCTCGATGATGCTGCCCGTTCAATTTAATGATAATGAATATCAAATCAAAATCCAGGGTTTCGTTATCCCTTACGGAAATGTTCGTAAAGAACTTCATTCCAATGATTTGACCGAAGGAGTGTTTGTCGAGAAGCCAAGCGACGCTGGCACAAAAACGCTCAATGCTCAATTTCTCAGCGGCTTTTTCTTTTACAGAAACGACCGTTGTATCGCCTTCGGGAAAACAGGCCAGAACTCGAATGGTGGATGGTACAATTATGGCGAACCAGGCGATAACCAGAAGCTTGGCGTGCGATTTCGAATCGAATTCCCCAGTGAACTGGATAAATACATGCGGGTGTCTCCTACGAAGAGCACCGTCTTACCGGTCGAAAATTTCTACAAAGTCATCCAAGCCGCATGGGATCAAACCATTGATGAACCCAAACTACGAAAAAAATTAGGAGATGGTAAACGCCCCTTCTTCAAAAAGACGGATCAAAATAAAACCGTTGTCGGGGCCGCAACATCGAGTGCGAACAATTCAAATGCGTGGGATGACGATTGTATCCACTGCGGTGGTTTTCATGTCAAAAACACCGTGTGCAAATATGCTCCATGTGCGATTTGTGGAAGCAAATCAACATGTAAATCTGGGTGTGAGTATGTTTGCAAACATTGCAAAACAGTTGGACAACACATCTCCAAAAATTGTCCCCTGAATTGTATATTGTGTGGGAAAGAGGGAGGTCATCCGCAAGGGGAAATTTGCCCAGCAGCGAGTCCTGATCCTGATGGACCCGGCGAGCCTGAAGAAATTCCTCAAGGTGATTCAAGCATCGATGAACAACCTGAGTTATCTTTTGTTGAGTTGTACATGTACAAGAAGAACAAACAAGAGAATATCCAACACATAAAGAAAGCAATGGAATTTCTCGGCATAACGAAAGATGAACTATGAACTGGTGATGTAAATGTCTTCTCTATCTGGAATCGAGAATCATCTCGAGCACTGTCTCGATTTGGAAGATGACGAGATCTTGGAATATATCGAATCAAAACAACTTGGTGAAGAACTCAGTAAATCACTTCTCCAACGACTCGGCATTGTATCCAAGGAGGAAGTTCCAGATTTCCTCAAACCATCAATAATTGAGAAACCCACGCCCGTGAACAAGAAGCAGCACGCAGGCATTTACGAACACTATCTTTCGACGCTCCGAGCCAACCCTTATTTTGGAGAGGCTGCCGTCAAATCGGTCGATAAATCAGTCAAAGACACCAGATTGAGGATGTCGGTTCGGACGCCCAAAAAGCGTAAAAACGCTTACGGCCTTGTTATCGGACGTATCCAGAGCGGTAAAACAGCCCATCTTATTGGTACCGTTCTTCATGCAATTGATTCAGAATTCACCAAACATCCTTACGATACGATCATCATTTTGTCAGGCCTCATCGATGACTTGAGGATGCAAACTCAGGATCGGTTTGAGAAAGTGCTCAAATCATATTCAGGTACGGATGTTGAAATTATTCCCGGAAGAGAGAAAGATCTCAATGCGGGCAACGATGAACAAAACGAAGCACTACGAAAACATCTTGCGCCAGACAATCACCGCAGCAGAATCCTCGTTGTGAAGAAAAATCACAAAATTTTGGAAAACATCCTGAACATATTGAAAGAACGCCCTGTTCACGCTCGGAAAAAATACCTCATCATTGATGACGAAGCAGATCACGCAAGCATGGACACAAATGCTTCAACCTATGAGATGGATGGCGATGTGATCGATGAGAATCCAAGTTTGACCAACCAGCTTCTCCGGCAAATCATCCAGGTATTGTCGGCTTCTACTCGATGTTGGTACATCGGTTATACGGCCACACCTTATGCGAATTTGTTGATGGACGCCAATCTCGAGGAATCCTCAGCTGAGTTTGGTTTACCGCTCTACCCACGAGATTTTCTCCACGCACTTCCCAAACCAGACAAGCATTTAGACAACGAGTATTATTTTGCCACACCACCAGGTCACCGTCATGTCGAATTACGGGTCCCGCCAGAAGGTGACACAGAAGATGAGGACCGGCTCATTTTAGAGCTCTACCATCGACACCTCCTCACCCAGATCATGAAACAAATGCGAAATTTAGACATGCATCACACCACCTTGGTCCACACCGACATCGGCGTTGATGAACATCATCGTTTTGTGGAATCATTTCGAGGCCTTCAACGCGAACTGAAAGAAGATAGAGACTCGAACAGAATGGCCAACCTCATGCGAGGGATGATTGATGATTATCCTCTTGAACCAGATTTCAGGTCGCTTGTTATTGCGCATCTGGATCATTTGGGAGAATCATGGGAAGAGATGGCGGCAGAACTTCGAAAAATTGAGATTGTTGAAGTTAATCGAAGGCCTCAATCAAAAGACGAAATCGCGTCTCAGGATTTGGAATACAACCGTGGCATGTTCAATCGCTCCTACATCGCCGTGGGAGGGACCCGTCTTTCACGTGGATTAACGCTGGAGGGGCTTACCACCACATGGTTCACCCGTGCAGCCCAAACTCCGGTGTTCGACACCATGCTCCAAATGGCGAGGTGGTGTGGATATCGACCAAATTACGGTGATTTTGTGAAGATTTACACAACTGCACCGATTTCTGAATTTTACCAACACATCACCATGGTTGAGGAAGAGATTCGTCGACAGGTGAGTATTCTCCCTCCGGACGCTGACCCAACCGAAGTTCTCGTATGGATCAAAGAACATAAGGACATGCGTGTGACGGCAAAAATGCCAGCTGACTACACGCGAAGCCATTGGGGTGAAGTCAAGCATCCGTATTTCTGGTCCTACGAGACACCCTACTTTGGGAAGACTCCGGGTAAGTCTTCGGAAACCACCTTCAGGGCTCTCAAATCACTGGTGACCCTTCTTGGAGGGGGGGATGAAATCTCAACACTGCCTAAGAGTGGGAAAGGCTCCTTCCTTCTCTCGATGGATGTCCATCAACAGAAGACTCGAAGATTTCTCGAATCCTACATGAGTTCGTTTGACCCAACAAACACCATGTTGAGCGCAGTCCGATTGCGGGCCATTCTCGAACACTGGTCGGCTACGCATACTTGGAACATCGCCTTTCACACACCATCCAAAAAGGCGGTCAAAAATCGCCTGGATGTTCGTGGTTTGGATTTGGGCCTTGTTCAACGAACAACAGAAGATGAGAATCCGACTCGATTTTCAATCATTCAATCCTCCAACGACGATGCGTTTGTTGATTTGGAACCCGGTCAATCAAGAACACACCCTTTGCTTTTGATTTACGGTCTAAATCCAGACTCCATCAGGAGAAAGAAACCAAAAGGCAGGGTCTTCGATCAATCGGTCAAACAACCCCCAATCGGAATCGGTATCATTTTACCGAACGAATTGATTGGTGATGGCGGAACGATGATTGCTCGGAAAAAAGGTGAGGAAGAATGACAATGGAAATTGGAGAAATTAAACGCGCAATGAACATCGTGAACAAGCAAATCACGGGAAGATTGCTTTCAAAAAATAACATGAAGATCAAACTCGGATTGGATGCCATTCAGGACATGTGGGCGCTACATGAGGATGGTAACATCATCATTTGCGGTCCGATGGAAGTTGAGATCAATCCAAAATACCCGAAATGGGTTGTTTTTGAGCGAGACGCGAATCAATTTCGGATTATTGCTGAAGCCAACCCGTACGCTCCAGAGATGGTATTTTTCTTGATTGAAGTTTGGAAAGGGATGAAAACCGATCCCGAAACCTCACTCGAACAACATGTCGAACAGAGTCTTTCGCTTATCGAGAAACGTTGGAAATTGAATGGGGAGCCGCTTGACCGGAAAACGCAGCGCGGCCTCATCGGTGAAGTCGAAGCCATTCGCCATGCACATCCCCTCAAGGGTTTGGAAGCCGTCGACGCTTGGGACCATACCAGTCATGCAAAACACGATCTCACGGGTGTTGGATGGGCTATTGAGGCTAAATCTCGCAGTCCAGACTCAACGGTGGTTTCGATCTCATCACTGGACCAACTGAAATGGAGCGATACCGTCAATCTGGTGCTCTCCGTTACTTCAGTAAAATCAGATAAGGACGGTTTTCTCTTCCCTGACTACATCGATACAAGGCACGAGGAATTGAAGGCCGTTGACCCTGACGCAGCGGCTGTTTTACTGGTCAAACTCCAATCATGTGGATACAATGAAGCGACTCGTCATCGATTCAAATCGCGTTGGGTGATGCCCGAGTTGGAGGACACGGTGTTCTTCAAAATCAACCAAGATTCCCCAACAAACTGGTGGTCTTGGCAAGTTGAACCTTCTCGTCCAAAAGAAATCAAGGTCCATCAATATAAACTCGACCTGTCAACCGGAGCGTTCAATGAAGAACCGTTACAAGATATTCTCAATTAAGGCCAATCTCGTAAGATTGAAGCCACCATGCGATACATAGCAAGTGGAGGAATGCTCTCTCCAAGCGCTTGACGAATGAGGTTTTTCTGAAGGGCATAATCCTTGGATTCCATATGTTTTCCGAACGAATATTGGTTGCTCCAAGGATGGTGTGTTACAATACCAGATTTCCAATTATTGGTATTTTTGAGAGATGAAAGAATCATAATCTCCCACAGCGTCAAAACCCTTGGAGCTGAATAGTGGATTTTCACATCGCTCGATGCAACTCCGCTGTTCATTGTAATTGTGTTTGCGGGTTGGTCCGGTGACATTCTTCGATAACTCGTTTTGTAGCCTCTTATTGCTCGGCGAGTGCCATCTTTCTCAATCACATGAGGTCTAGGTAAAGGTTCATCGCATTTTGTACATGTGACTACTTTGAATTCATCGAGATTTCTGCATGATATGCATCGATTAAGATGAGCTGTATCTCCTGAATTTTTTGGAATGTGGGATGCCCACACGACATGCTTTTCGTTCATGTTTGGTTTTCTGTGATATTTATCTTTTTGACGTGTGCGCACATGATTTCCGATGGCTTGTTTCACTGTAATACGCTCAGAGAGCGCTCCGAAATCAAACCATTCCGGGGGTGATTTATTTTCAATGAGTTTGGTCAGTTTGCGATGTCTTCTTCGACCAATGGTAATGAGACGTTTACGATGGTGTGGCACGCCGTAATCAGCAAAATCCATCACAAAGCTGTGAATTTCGTAACCCTTTCCAACCGTAGGCTTGATGAGTTCGAGAAGACGTTTGGGTTTCTTTCTCCACTCGACGATTGTGTTTTTCATGTTAGGGACATTTTCAATCAGGAAGAACTCCGGCTGAAGAGCCTTTACAATCTCAAGGCCAGGTAGGAGTAATTTGTTTCTCTCATCGTTTTTTGGTCGTTTCCCTTTTCGAACTGAAGCCGCAATTTTTCCTGCCCCGTTGGTGGACATACCTTGGCAAGGAGGCGATAGTGTAATCAGAATCGGTCGGCCTGTATAGGTCTCATTCCAAGCATTGATAAGCTGATTTTTTGTTGTCCGAATGTCCCCCTCAATAACATCGCATTTAGGATAATTTGTACGGATTAAATCGGCGCGCTTTGGAAGCAACTCAGCAGAAATCGCAACAGGAATGCCACACCCGTATTCGATACCGAGGTCTCCTATACCTGCACTCGAGAAGAGGCTAATGGATGCTCGTACAACCTCTAAATCCTCACCCATGTAGGTTCTAGTTGAATCAGGCTCTTTAATCCAACGTTAGGACGATGTTTGAAATGAAATTTTATCACCTATAAATGCTAGCGCTGATCATGGTCGACCCAGAACTACTGAAAGAAGAATTTCTTCGCCACGGAAGGAAGCAAGGTTTGTCTGAGGATTTTCTTGTAAAGGTTCTCGATTATCTTTTGAAGAATCAATTCTATCCAGCAGGTGAACGAGATCCCATCCAGCAAGAACTTTTGCGTATGATTAAACAGCAGATTCGAGGTGATTAAATCAAACTTCGACGTCTCTATCTCTACAACATTGGTCCATTCCGAGGTAACTATCCAATCAATTTTGAGTCATCTAGCGGCGGCAATGGATTTGCTTTTTTTGCAGAAAACAATCGCGGAAAAACCTCAATTTATAACGCTATGAGGTGGTGTTTATTTGGTCATGTTCAGGAACGCGCCAAGACTGTTGTTGGTAAACGATATGGAAAAATTCCCATGGTTGGCGAGGGAGAAATTCTGATGAATTCTACCGCTTACGAGGAGGATTCAACACAAGAGATGTCAGTAGTTCTCTTTGCAGAAGGGAAACGTGGCGCCATTGAGATTACCAGAACCGCTCGCTCCATCACCACATTTGCACGTTCAGATAAAGAAATGGAAATGTCTCTCGATGTGAAAATAGGTGAAGAACCGATTAAGACTGGGCCTGAAGGCCAAGAAGCCATTGAGTCTTTTTTTCCAAAAGAACTCGAGCGCTTTTTTTTCATCGATGGGGAGGCACTTGAAGAGTATACGGAAATGATGCGAACTTCTGCTCTTGAAGGGCTCAAAGAAGAAGTCAATTCAGTTCTTGGTATTCCAGCTCTATTACGTGGTGAAGAAGACCTCACTCGGATTCGACGCAGCATTAAATCGAAAATAGATTCAGCAACGAGAGCGGACATAATTTCCTCCAAAGCATTGGACGACCTGAATCGTCAGCGCGATGTTCTCAAATCTAAAATTAGGATGTCAGACGGCCTCAAGAACAAACTTGAGACGGTGATGAACAAGTTAGATGATACGAAAGAACAGATGCAGGCACACAAAGAGCTTGCACCCATAGTTGAAGAATTAAAGGTTATCAAAGCGCAAATCGAACTGAAGAAAGTTTACCTCAAAGAGGTGGCTGCGGAAAAGATGAATGAGTCGAAAATTGCTTGGAAAGTGTTGCTTTGGAAAAAAAGCCAACAACAACATGATGCTCTCTTAGAGATTCAAACCCGAGCTAATCTTCGAGATAATAGTATGCAACAGCACAAGGATTCAATTAGAGAACTTGAGATACTACTCAAAGAGACAGGAGATTTATGTCCGGAGTGCAAGCAACCACATCCTGAAATTGAAAAGTACAGAGCTGGGAAGCAACAAGAGTTAGACGAACGTAATTCCATCCTCGCTCGTCTTGAGGAAGAGACTCCTATGTCGCGTGATGAATTAACCATGAAACTTGGTGCATTGAAGATGTTCAAACCACAGGATGATTCTGCAGAGCGGATTCTAAGGGCCAACGATAAATGGAAGAAATTAGCCAACGATATAGCAAGTCTAGAGGAGACGTATAGGCGACTTGATGCACAATTAACCGAGGAAGCGAAGGCTAATGTTGAGGAGTTGGGCGAACGCAAAGGTCGACAAGAAGCCATGGTTACGAAACGAGAATCTGAATGGAGGAATGCTCAAGATGATGTGAATCGGGCGGAACTTGAAGTGAGAAGGCTCGAACGGATGACAGGTAAATCGAGTTCAAACAAAGAAGATCACGAACTCGACAACATCATTTCCAGTCTTGTTGTTGCTGTCAAGGACACGATTACCTCGTACCGTGAGCAAGCCAGAAAGAATGTTGAGAAAAGAGCGTCAGAAGTCTTTGCGAAACTAAACAATGCTCCTGAAGTGTACACAGGCATCAAAGTGGATAAGGATTTCAAAACGGCCATTTTGAATTCCAATGGTAAAGCGGCCAGGAAACCATCGAGTGGCGCAGTCAGTATTATGACCATGAGTGTAATCGATGCATTACGACATGTTTCCGGACTGGATTTACCAGTGTTCCTAGACACGCCAGGACGTTCACTTGACGAGTATCATAAATCGAAGTTACTGGAGTACTTCTGGCAAACTGAAGGTCAACAGTTCCTAATTTTTGCACATAGCGGAGAATACGCGGTTAAAGAGACGGTGAACCAATTCGAGGGACGACTGGCTCGGGCCTACACTATCACGCTCCCCAGAGATCATCGCTCATGCTATCAACCTAAATGCTTGAGCGAAGATGTGGAGCATGATTCTTACAACAAAAAGAACACGTGCAACGCGTGTGGGTTTGAATGGGATTTAACATCTCAGAAAACCTTAGTTTTGGAGGTGCCACTATGAGTGAGCAAGAATTTGCAAAAGGCAGTGTAGGTATTTCAGAAACATCTCACGCCTTGCTTGTGAGTTTAGTTTATGATGATAGAAAACCGTCGCAAGACCGCCCTTTCGAGTCTATTGTAGAGGCCTTCCGCTTTGCCTTTGCTCTAGGATTTAGTATGGGCCAGAAACAAAAACGGGAAGGAAAACACGTTACAGTTGCCCCCAGACAATTTATTGTCACAGACTATCAAGAAATACTCAAGGAAGAAGTGATTAAGAATAAACAATCACTAGGTGGCGCCATAAGTGAATACGCAGAAGGAGGCTGTTCTATTATCTCTGAAACAGTTTCTATGGGCAAAAGTGCTCTTGGCTTAATCGATTAAATATCAATATTCACATGTTTCGCCGATACTGCCCACCAACGTTGAACAGCGCATCGGTAATCTGACCCAGACTGGCGA
>ERZ807291.86-NODE-86-length-132636-cov-21.997209_pt1 | contig 132636 bp, 120 predicted proteins | sample MGYA00521257_ERZ807291 | MGnify/ENA primary metagenome ERZ807291 (study PRJEB31413, sample SAMN03169783) | marine metagenome | biome: Marine; feature: Water; material: Subsurface seawater | place: North Sea | collected 2011-04-28 | depth 1 m m ... | reverse complement strand
AATGAATTTTAAGTTTACTAGACGTGATTTTCCAAATGATTTTATCTTTGGTGCTGCCACTGCAGCTTACCAAATAGAAGGTAGTAAGTTTGGAAATTGTGGTTCATCTCATTGGGATACTTGGTCCAAAACACCTGGCAATGTTTACAATTCTGATGATGGAAGTATTGCGTGTGATCATTATAATAGGTTTCATGAAGATCTTGATTTAATAAAATCTGGTGGATTTGATTCATATAGGTTTTCAACTTCTTGGGCTAGAGTTATGCCTGATGGAAAAAATATAAATACTGATGGATTAGATTTTTATGATCGACTAGTGGATGGAATGGTTGAGCGTGGTTTGAAGCCAAATCTAACATTATATCACTGGGAGTTGCCATCTACATTGGCAGATATTGGTGGTTGGTCAAATCGTGAAGTGCCTGAAATATTTACTGATTTTACACGTATTGTTATTGAACGAATTGGTGATAGAATTGATCATGTCTCAACTATAAATGAACCTTGGTGTGTTGCTTGGTTAAGCTATTTTCTCGGTGGCCAAGCTCCTGGTATAAAAGATATACGTGCAGCCACACGTGCAATGCATCATATTTTGCTTGCCCATGGTAATGCTTTAGAAGTCCTTAGATCTAATAATCAAGAAAACTTAGGTATTGTATTAAATTTAGGTCATGGAGAACCTGCAAGTAATAATGCTGCAGATATTTCTGCTACAAAAACATTTGATGCAATTCATACTAGATGGTTCATGGATAGTTTATTTAAAGGATATTATCCTGCAGATATGATTTCAAAAGTTGGTAAATATATGCCTGATAATTTTGAGAATGACATGAGCTTAATAAGTGCACCAATTGATTGGCTTGGGGTAAATTATTATACCAGAGGATTAATAAAAGCAGCTCCTGATGATCCATGGCCGCATTTTGTGGGAGTTGACGGTTCTTTACCTAAAACCCAAATGGGTTGGGAGATCTACCCTGAAGGATTAGAATTACTTTTAAAGCGAATTTATAATGACTATACAAATAACTTGCCAATAATGATCACAGAAAATGGTATGGCAAATGATGACGTGATTGATAACAACATTTGCAATGATTTTATTAGAGTGAAGTATTTTGAGGATCACTTACAATCTGTAATTAGAAGCATTGCTTATGGTGTTCCCGTCAAAGGATTCTTTGGGTGGTCATTGTTAGATAATTATGAATGGGCTTATGGATATGAAAAACGTTTTGGCCTTGTTCACGTTGATTATAAAACACAAAAACGAACGCCTAAAGCATCTTTTAAGGCATTTCAAAAAGCTATATCTGGAAATCAATAAAATATTATTGGCGTAACTAGAAAACTAAATGTCGCTCCTTGATTAACATGCTCTGATTAAAATAACTTACAATTTTATTGAGGAGTAGATATTTTGAATATGAATCCAAACGAGACTCAAATAAAAAAATTATCTTTTAAGACAGATAAAGGCGCAGGTGAAAGAGCACGAATAGGCGTTTTGGTACTTGAATCTGACCAATCTCTTGAATGGGAATTGGGGCAAGTTATAAATATGCCAGGTGTGTCTGTTTATCATTCTAGACTTGCTAATGATCCAATAGTTAATGGTGAAAATTTAGCAATGATGGAAGATCAGCTTCCAATTGCAGCTAAACTCCTACCTAAATATTTGAATTTAAGTTCAATTGGTTATGGTTGTACGTCTGCTTCTACAATTATTGGTGAAGGTCGGGTAAAGGAAATTTTAAATAATTATCACCCAGATATTCCTTCAACTAATCCACTAACAGCTGCAAAGGCAGCGTTTAAAATTCTTAAAATAAATAGAATTGCACTTTTAACACCTTATTCACCAGATGTAACAAATGCCATACAGAAGAAGTTTGAAGAAATTGGAATAAATGTTGCTATAATAGGTTCGTATTTTCAAGAAGATGATAAAATAGTTGGTAAAATAGATTCAAATTCAATTTTAAATTCTGTGGTTGAATTAGGCTCAGATAAAAATTGTGATGGTGTTTTTATTTCGTGTACTAGTTTGAGAGCTATAAGTATTATAAATGACGCAGAAAAAATCATTCGCAAACCTGTTACTTCAAGTAATCATGCATTAATATGGCATCTTCTTAGGTTGGCTGGAATTGATGACGTTTTGGATGAATGTGGGCAACTGTTTAATAAATGAATTTATATAGTCAAAATTATAATAATCTTATTATTAATCTAATTTATAAAGATAAAAATATGATATGAAAACAGATCCACTTATTTTAGATTTGATGAATATGATAAGTATTCCAAGTGTAAATAATTTTGATTTAGATGAAATCAACCAAAATCCTGAAAAGGGCATGTCTGATTATTTTGAGACTCGGTTAATTGAACTTGGATTAGAGGTTCATAGCCGTAAAGTATTGGGTGAAAGAAAAAATATTTGGGGACGATTAAAAGGAAATGGGAATGGACCAACAATTATGCTGGCTGGTCATTTAGACACTGTGGGTGTGGACGGTTATGAAAGTCCATTTGATCCAAAAATTGAAAATGGAAAAATATTTGGTCGTGGCTCTTGTGATATGAAAGCTGGATTGGCTGCATATTTAGAAGTTCTCAGGAAAATTAAAGAAAGAAATATTCAATTATCTGGTGATTTAATAATTGCAGGTGTTATTGACGAAGAGCATGCAATGATTGGATCCATTGATTTTGGAATTAATGGACCAATTATTGATTACGCCATTATAGCTGAGCCAACCAATCTAAAAATTTGTCCAAGTCATAAAGGTCAAATATTGCTATCAATTGAAATATTTGGAAAAGCGGCCCATTCTAGTATGCCTGAAAATGGCGTAAATGCTATTAGTAATATGGGTATTCTTCTACATAATTTGCAAAAATATTCTTCTTCTTTGAATGTATATAATGGTGACCAAATGTTTGGAAAGCCAAGCTTTAATGTGGGTGTTATTACTGGAGGAGATAATGCATGCTCAGTTCCCGATATTTGTAAAATTGATATTGACAGAAGAACTATAGATGGCGAGGACCTCCAAAGCTTTCTGTTTGAACTAAATGATATTTGCAAAAAAATTCAGAAAAGGACTCCTAATTTTAAATATGCTATTTCAAAGCCATTTTTAAATATTGAGCCTCTAAATACTCCGTTAGATTCACCTTTAATGAAATCAATCAAAAAAGCGTCTGATGAAGAGCTTGGCTATAGTACTATAAATGTATTTCCTGGTTCAACTGATGCGCCTAATTTTAAATGCCAAGCAGTAATATGTGGGCCTGGATCTTTGAAACAATGTCATTCACTTAACGAATACGTTGATATCAAAGAGGTGAAAAGTGCAGTAAATATTTATTATTCTGCTATTATAAATTTGCAAAATAATTGAATCCCATAAAAGGAAAAATTCATGGATTGGCGTACTAAACTTTTAAATCCAACCCAAATAGCTAGACAAGATTATAATTCTCTTGTGACACCGGTATATAGGGGTTCAACAGTAGTATTTGATGATCAATCTTCGATTAAAGATGATTGGCAGCAATCTGAAAAAGGTTATTCGTATGGTTTGTATGGAACGCCTACTACTTTGGAGCTTGCAGCAAGAATCAGCCAAATTGAAGATGCAAGACACACTTTTATAGTTCCAGGGGGGCAATCTGCCATTGCACTTGTATATTTTGCTTATTGTAAGTCAGGATCGCATGCACTTGTCCCTTATTCAGCATATGGACCCAATAAAGCGATGGCTGAAGGTTTGATGAAAGGTCTGGGAGTTGAAGTAGAGCCTTATGACCCAATGGTCGGGAAAGACATTAAAAAACTTATCCGAAAAAATACTACTTTAATTTGGTGCGAAAGCCCTGGATCTGTAACTATGGAAATACAAGATATTCCTGAAATTGTAAAAGTGGCTCACCAGAAAAATGTTCCAGTTGCGCTTGATAACACTTATGCTGCTGGTGTCCTTTTTGATGCATTTAAATTTAATGTAGATATTAGCATCCAAGCATTAACTAAATACGTTGGTGGTCATAGTGATTTGTTACTTGGATCAGTATCTGTGCGAGATGAAAATGCGTATAAGACAGTAGGCCCTATTTATATGCAGTTAGGCTTGGCTGTATCACCTGATGATTGTAGTTTGGCTTTAAGAGGCTTACAAACTTTAGCATTAAGGTTAGATCAACTTGAAAAATCAACATTAGAAGTCGCATTATGGCTATCAAAAAATGATATGATTGATGAAGTTTACCATCCAGCTTTAGATACATGCCCAGGTCATGATATTTGGAAGCGAGACTTTACGGGATCTGCGAGTATTTTTTCTTTTACATTTATTGAAACTATATCAAGCAAAGAAGTTCAAGAATTTATAAACTCGTTAAATATTTTTAAGATTGGTTTGAGTTGGGGGGGGGTGACGAGTCTTGCGGTGGTTTATCCAGATCTTGATAGACCCAATAAGGATTTTGGTGGTAGGTTGGTTCGATTAAATATTGGCTTAGAAGCGGTTAATGATTTGATTAGTGATTTAGACGAGGCAATATCAACAATTAGATTATGATATTTAAATCTTAAATATATTTTGATGTTGATATATCCGCAAAAAGTGCTGTCATACAGAGCAATCCTTGTCGGGCTATATCAATAGGCATATGTTCATTTGCTGAATGTTGGCAACATCCAGCATATGAATGTGGTATCCAAATTGTTGGTAAATTTAAAACTTCAGAAAAACTGTCATTTGGTAAAGATCCACCAAGATTTGGTAGTAAATCTATTTTTTTCCCAGATGAAATTTCTAATGATTTCTTTATAAAAGATAACCAAGAATTATTCATATCTAATCTTGTAGCAGGAAATGGATTCATTTTTGATTGTGTAATCTTAACATCATTAAATTCAAGTTTATCTAAATGTTTTCTAAGTGCGGGTAGAATATTCTTAACATTAGTTCCAACTACAAATCTTAACTGACATGTTGCTCTAGCATTGCCTGCAATGGCATTTAAGGGTGCCTCAGGCTCTCCTGAGGTCATTGCTAAAACAGCGAAGCTATTCCACCCAAATACTCGTTCAGACATAGTTAAATCTTTCTCACCCCAGTCTTGATCTAATTGAAATCCTGCATCAACGAGTGGTAGCTTTGACAATATTTCTTTTATGTCATGTGTTAAACTATTCGGACGCCATTCAGGTATATTGATTTGACCTCTTGCATCAGTAATTGAGGCAAGAGCATGTGCCAGTATTATTGAGGGGTCTTTTAATATACCTCCAAAATTACCTGAATGATGAGCGCTATTTCTTAAATTTATGGATAGATCAAAATTTATTCCACCACGAGAACCAGTAAAAATTGTTGGTGTACTTTGTGAAATACGTGGCCCATCTGATGCAATAAACACATCAGCTTTTAATATCTTTTTATTATTTTTACAAAATTCTTTTAAGCCTGGAGATCCAATTTCCTCACCCATTTCAAATAAAATTTTGCAATTAAAACCAAGTTTTTTATAAGTAGATAGCAATGATTCAAGAGCTTTAATATTAATTAAATGTTGACCTTTATTATCTGCAGTACCACGCCCATAAAACCTATTGTTTTTAACTGTTAATTTATATGGAGATAAACCGCTTTCCCAAGAATTTTTTTGACCTAATACAACATCTCCATGACCATATGTTAAGATTGTTTTAAATTCATCATTTTCAAATCGTTCAGCAAAAAGAAACACATTATTATTTGTAATTGAATCTTTCATTATTTTGCAGGTAAACCCCAACTTTAATAAAATGGGAATAATTTTATCATCATAGTATTTTTGCAATTCATCTAAAGGAACTTTTTTTTGGCTTTCTGTTTTTAATGCAACTATATCTGCAAGATCTTCTTGAAAAAGACCATCATCAAAATATTTTGAAGCGTACACAATAGCTTTTTGCTTTACTGTCACGATGATACATGCCTTTTTTTAAACTCAATAATTTAGCCGATGATTTAGGTATGAGTATAATTAATGCTAATTTTCATTATTTATTCTTATTTTAAATGATCAGTAAAGGCACTTTCGTAAAAATATCTATTAAATCCTAATTCTATATGTAATTATATAGAATATACTCTATGGATGTAGTTAAATGCAAAGCAAACAAATTTCCATAAGGCTTAATTTTGCTAAAGACCTTACAAAAGATGCTGGTCACAAAGCTTTGTCTTATTTTAAGTCAATAAATGATTTAATAATTCATCAAAAAAATATTCAAGATTTTGTCTCAAATGCAGATTTAGAAGTAGAAAAATATATAAGGAGTTGCATCTCTAAAAAATTTCCAAATGACGCAATAGTAGGAGAAGAGCATGATAATTTGGATGGATCCAGTGGTTATACATGGGTTATAGATCCAATTGATGGTACTACAAATTTCTTAACAGAAATTCCTTCATGGTGTGTTGTTCTTGCTTGTGTCCATGAGGATGAAACAAAATTAGGAGTTATATACGAACCTTGCCATGACGAATTATTTTGGGGATCATTAAATAATGGAGCATTTTTAAATGATACACCAATAAATGTCTCAAAATCAGATTCTTTAAGTATTGGATCTACTGGTGTTGGTATGAACAGCCGGACAGCTAGTGATATGACAGTATCATTTATTAAAGAGCTCATTGAGCGTGGTGGAATTTTTTACCGAAATGCATCAGGTGCTTTAATGTTATCTTATGTAGCATCAGGTAGGCTAATTGGATACGCTGAACCTCATATGAATGCCTGGGATTGTTTGGCTGGTCAGTTGCTGATAAAAGAAGCTGGCGGTGTCATAGAAACACAAAGTGCTGAAGATATGCTTCTTAATGGTGGAAGGGTTATAGCTTCTGGGCCCGGTATATTTGATGAATTGCTTAAAATAGCAAATGAAACCTATATCCCATCATAATGCGTACATTTACTAATCATTTTATTTTGCTTGTTGGCGTATTGGTTATGATTGCTCCAATTTTACTAATGTTTTTTGCATCAACTGAAAGTTCTGCGAATTTACGTGCTGATGGAATGCAAATGAAATTTGGTCAACATATAATTGAAAATTATAACACTATTCTAAGTTATAAGAGTGGTTTTATTGATGAAGTAACTCCATTAGCAATGCTAATAAATTCATTGATTGTTGCTGTTGGAGTAGCACTACTTACAACTATACTTTCGTTTTTAACTGCTTATTCTGTAGTGTATTTTAAATTCAAACTAGCAACTGGAGTATTTTGGCTAGTATTAATAACATTACTGTTCCCATTGGAATCAAGATTTATACCAACATTTTTGGTTACTTCTGAACTTGGTCTAATAAATACGCATATTGGAATTATATTACCTGTATTAGCAGCAGCTTTAGGAACATTCTTTTTTAGACAATTCTTTTTGATTTTACCTGAAGAGTTATTAGAAGCTGCTTTGCTTGATGGTGCTGGTCCATTAAAGTTTTTATGGGATATACTGATACCTTTATCTTTTCAACGAGCAGGTGCAATTTTTGTAGTTGCATTCATGATAGGCTGGAACCAGTATTTATGGCCATTAATGATAAGTACAGATGATACTCTCTATACATTGGTACGTGGTATTCGTTTGATTGGACAAGGTTCAGGACCTGGGATGGCATTTGCGATATTAACTATTATTCCACCGTTTATATTAGTTCTGATTTTTCAAAGATGGTTTTTCAGCTCATTAAGCGTAGAAAATAAATTATCATAATTAAAAAAAGATTTATTTCATAATATCTTTAAATATTAAGATAACATAATAGTTAAAAAAACATTTTTATAATCAATTGTGACGCGGTCAAAGTGCTATATTAACCTTTCACCACTTTCTTTATTAAATATCATTGCAGTTTTCTGATCAAAATGTAGTTTTAAGACACTATCTATATCTGGAAGGGTTCCTTGCGCTGTTTTAAAGCAAATTTCTGTATCGTCTATATCTGCTTTAGCAGCTCCACTTAAAGCCCCATATATAAGATTATCAGCGCCATGCTGTTCAACTAAATCAACTTTTATTTCAAGTTGTCCGTTTTTATTAGGAGTAATAACATCTGGGCGAATACCTAAAACTAATTCTGTATTTTCTGGCAGATCTTTAAATCCAGATAATTCAATATCGCCACTTATAAGTTTATTATTTTTAAATTGGACTGGTATTAAATTTATTTGTGGAGCACCTATAAAGGATGCAACGAATAATGTTGCAGGATTATTGTAAAGTTCAATAGGGGCACCCATTTGTTCGATACGGCCGTCATTGATGACAGCAAGCCTGTCAGCTAAAGTCATCGCCTCGGTTTGATCGTGAGTTACATAAATAGATGTTACTCCCATTCTTCGTTGTAGTCTTTTAATTTCAATCCGCATTTGTACACGTAATTTTGCATCTAAATTAGAAAGTGGTTCATCAAAAAGAAATACCTTTGGTTCACGAACTATTGCCCGCCCCATGGCTACACGTTGACGTTGTCCACCTGAAAGTTGATTGGGTTGGCGGTCAAGGTAGTCTTCAATTCTTAACATTTTAGCTGCATCTATTACTTTTTTATCAATTTCTGCCTTTGGTATGCCACGATTTTTTAATCCGTATGCCATATTCCCTCTAACAGTCATATGCGGATACAGTGCATAGTTTTGAAATACCATTGCTACATCACGGTCAGCTGGAGATATATTGTTTATGACTTTGCTATCAATTTCTATTTCTCCATCAGTTATTGTTTCCAATCCTGCTATCATTCGCAACATTGTAGATTTCCCACAGCCAGAAGGTCCTACAAAAACTATAAATTCACTGTTTTCAATAACCATGTCTACGCCACGAACTGCAATTGCACCATTAGGGTAGGTTTTTTTAATGCTATTTAATTTAACTGTGGACATTATTTTTCACTTTCTACAAGGCCCTTAACGAACCAATTTTGGAAGAACAATACGACGAGCACAGGTGGCAATGTAGCCATTATGGTCAACGCAAAAGCTTTTTGATATTGCGGTAGCTCACCGCCTTCTGAAAGAATTTGGTAAATTTGTTTAATTCCAATTACCAACGTGTAATTTTCTTCTTTTGTTGTCATTATCAGTGGCCATAAATATTGGTTCCAACCAACAACAAACATAATAATTAATATCGCTGCGATCATAGTTTTTGACAATGGAATAAGGATATCTATAAAAAAGCGCCATGGTGTAGCGCCATCTAAACGCGCTGCTTCTAGTAACTCTTCAGGAACAGACTTAAAAAACTGACGAAAATAAAATGTTCCAGTAGCTGAAGCAATAAGTGGAACAATAAGCCCAAAGTTTGTATCTAATAATCCAAGACCTGCAACAATCTCATATGATGGAATGATACGTACTTCGAGTGGTAATAATAATGTTAGAAAAATTATCCAGAAAAGTGGTGTTGCAAGTCTAAATCGAAAATAAACAATGGCATATGCAGCAAGCATTGAGATAATTACTTTACCAACAGCAAACCCTATTCCTAGAATCATACTATTTTTGAGCATAGTTATCCCAAGTACAGATTTCATTACGCCAGCCTCTTCAAACATAACTTCTTTATATGTTTTTAAGAAATCGGTACCTGGCCAAAACTGCAGGCCTTCTCTTAATATGGTCTCAGCAGAATGGGTTGATGTAGAAAATGCAACCCATACTGGCAAACTCATAAAAACAACGCCAATCAAAAGAATTATATGATTTGAAATAATACGCCAATTAATATTGTTCATATCCACATCCTTAATAATGTACTTTGCGTTCAATAAATCGGAACTGTATTACTGTTAGGACCAATACAATTACCATTAATACAACTGATTGTGCCGACGAACCACCTAGGTCAGCACCCCTAAACCCATCCTGAAAAACTTTATATACTAGAGTATTTGTCGAGCCACCTGGTGCGCCACCAGTAGTGGTATCAATAATCCCAAAAGTTTCAAAAAATGCATAAGTAATGTTAATTACCATGAGAAAAAAAGTAGTTGGAGCTAGCAATGGAAATGTAATTGTCCAGAAACGGCGAGTAGGGCTTTTACAATCCATTAAAGCTGCTTCATTTACGGCTTTAGATATTCCCTGAAGTCCTGATAAAAAGAAAATAAAGTTAACACTCACTTGTTTCCATACTGCGATTAGAACAACCACAAAGCCAGCATCAAAAGAATCAAGCTTATGATTAAAATCCCATCCTATAGCATTAAGGAATTTATAAAGGTCACCAATGAGTGGGTGAAACATTAGGTTGCCCATTAACCCAGCAACAGGTGGTGCTATCGCATAAGCCCACATCAATGTAGTTCTGTACGCACGAGCGCCCCTGATGACTTCATTAGCCTTCACAGCAAGTAAAAGTGCGATGCCTAGTGATAAGAATGTGACTAAAGCAGAAAATACTGCTGTAAACCATGCAGCTTGTAACCAAGAGGCGTCACCAATCGTATCGGTGTAATTTTTAAACCAAACAAATTGTGACGAAAGCCCAAACGCATCTTCTAATAAAAAAGATTGATGAACTGCTTGTCCTGCTGGCCATAAGAAAAATACCGCTATAATTACAATTTGTGGCGCAATAAATAGATATGGTATTGAACTATGTTCAAACTGAACGCGTTTCATCTATTGGTCTCCAATGAATTAATTTTAAGCTAACACTGATGGCGATTAATCGCCATCAGTTAAAACTATTTATTTATATGTAGCTGCAAAACGAGCTAACAATTTATTTGATTCAGCTTCCATTTCAGCAAATGCATCATCTACAGATGATTTTCCTGAAAATATGTCATCAAATTTTGAATACATTACGTCACGAATTTGTACATAATATCCTAAGCGGTAACCTTTTGTCCACTCGCCACCAGGTTGGCTTAACTGCAGAATCCCGACTTCAGCATCAGGAGATTCATTGTAGTATCCTTCAGCTTTGGCCACATCATAAGCAGCAGTAGTAATAGGTACATAGCCAGTTTCTTTGTGCCAAAAAACTTGATTTGCAGGATTGGTCATATACGAGAAAAAATCAGCAACGCCTTTATATTCTGCGTCAGGCTTACCGCTCATCGCAAATAATGCTGCACCGCCAATAAATGTTCCTTTTGGCTCGTCAATAACGCTTTTCCAATATGGCAAGAAAGTTGTACCAAATTCAAAATCAGTTGATTTTTTCAAACCACCAAAAGAACCTGATGAACCCATCCACATTGCTACTTTCTTTTGCACAAATGCATCCTGGTTATCACCCCAAGCACGGCCATAAAATCCGTAATGACCATTATCTAGCCATTCTTTCATTTTTCCCCAGTGCATTTTCATGCTGTCATTATTGTATAAAATTTCAACATCAGTTGAATCATATCCATTATTTCCAGTGGCTAACTGTAAGTTATGGCGACTGTGAAAGTTTTCAGATAAAATCCAAGGACTATGACTTTGGGCTAAAGCTGTATAACCTGCAGCCTTAAGTTTTGGAGCCATTTCTTCAAACTCTTCCCAAGTTGCTGGAGGGTTTGTTATACCAGCTTTGGCAAAAGCTTCTTTGTTAAAGTACAACAATGGAGTTGAAGCATTAAACGGCATACCAATCATTTTTCCTGCTGAGTCAGCATAGAAATAGCGAACACCTTCAATATAATCTTCAATATCAAAGCCTTTTCCATATTCTTGCATTAGGTCAGCAACTGGGATTGTTGCACCTGGAGCATTGATAATTGTCGCAGCGCCTGCATCAAATATTTGAATAATATGAGGTTGCTGTTTTGCACGAAACGCTGCAATCCCTGCAGTCATTGTATCCTCATAACCACCTTTGTATGTTGGTATGATTTCGTATTCACTTTGGCTAGCATTATAATTTGTAGCGATTTCGTCGACTACTTCTCCAAGGCGACCGCCCATTGCATGCCACCACTGAAGTTCAGTCTTGGCTGATGCCGGTATAGCAATAGCTGCTATGCCTGCCGCAAGGATAGTTTTAATAATCGTTTTTTTCATTATATTTCCTCTATTTTAAGATATCGCCACAAATTTATTAATTGAACCGATCTAAAGCTTTCCAAATAGGCTTCAAACATAACAAAATTATGACGCTATGACTTCATTTTCGTAACGCTTTTATAAAAGTTTTAATAAATCAACTTTTCTCCCTAAAAATATTACACACAGAATTTATAAAACGTAGTTTTATTTACAAAATAATGTTTCTGAACCCTAAAAGAAACATGGTACGACATATAATTCAAGTGAATTTATTGGTAAAATTTATAACATTAAGTTATAATATGCTAATATCATTGTATTTTGTTATAAAATATATGAATTTAAAAGTTAAATTTAATATTTGGGGGTCTGATGCATGAGTATAAAGTTAAGGCAGCTTGAAGCTTTTTATGCAGTTGGCCAGCTTGGTAGCATGACGCTAGCTGCAAAAAAATTGAAAATTTCTCAACCAGCTGTGAGTAGGTTGTTGGCGAGTTATTCTGAAAGTATTGAATTTAAACTTTTTCAACGACAAAATGGTAAACTTGTTCCAACTCAAGATGCGAAATTTCTTTTGCGTGAAGTTGGTCGATTGTTAGATAGTTTGGAGCATATTGATGAAATTACTCACAGTTTAAAATCAAGAAAAGTAGGCCATTTAAAAATAGCGTGTCTTCCAGGGTTTGCAACGAGCCACATGCCACGTGTTTTATCACAATTTCTAAAAAATCGACCAAATGTTACAGTAAACCTAGAGCCAGATGGAGCAAACCGCATTTTTGATTGGATAATAAGTGAGCAATATGATTGTGGAATAACGGATGCTTTTTCTAATCATCCAGCAGTTGAATGTGAACGTATACCAATGCGAACAGTATGCATTATGGCTGAAGGAAACCCATTAGGTAAAAAAAATTTTATTACGCCAGAAGATTTAACTAATGAGCCTATAATTCACTCTCGTCGTGAAAGTGATTTTTATAGAAAACTTGAAGAAGTCTTTACTTCTCATAATGTAAAAATAAATAGCTGGATTGAAACACGTCAATTTAACTCTGCATGTATGCTAGTGGCAGAGGGTAGTGGCGTTTCAATTGTAAGTGAAATGGATGCACGAGAATATGAAGATAGAGGGTTAATCATCAGACCATTCAAGCCAGATATTCCCCACATTTTAATGCTTGTAAGGCCTAACCATAGTGCTTTATCGATGATTGCGCTTGAGTTCCTTGAATTTTTCACTGAAAGTCTTGAGCCATTTAGATTAAATTAGTTATATTCTAGAATTTTAGCATTTTAATTTAAAGAAATGTCTGTGTTGGCATTTATAATAATACTGCTATTATCTAAACATGAAATCCAATCAAACTATTACAGTAAATGATAAGATGCAGACGGGATATAAGTATGTCTTATCTGCAGGGGTTGGTGAAGACTTTTCAAAAAATTTTAATCCATATTATTCACCGTCTGAAATGCTAAGTATGGGTATATTTGAAGGAAAGTATTGTAACGATTGTAAAAGTGAGTTTCCAATATCTTGGTTTGAAAATGCTAAATTGAGTGATTTGCCAAATATAAATATTAATTACTTTAATATTAAGAGTAGACAGCCTTTGGGTGTTTGGAAAGACAAAGGGTGGATTTATGGTCCAGATCCAAGAGGGTGGTTTCAATGGTATTGTCGATATTACTTAGGTAGGAGATTATCAGAAATTGATGCAATACAGATAAAAAGATGGAGAGCATTTACTCGTCATGCTGGTCAGATCAAAGCTAATTGTGATCCTGGGGATGTTTTCTGCCGGCCACGTCAAAGACAAGCTTTATTGCAATGGTCTCATAATCCGTTAATTTGATATCTTCAAATAAAATGGTGTATTAATAAAAGAATGTTAAATTCTTTTTTCATGCTAAGTAAAAATATATATATTTAAATATCGTCTGATTTAGATAATATAGAATACCCAACAATACAAAATGATGTATTGATTTGCTTAAGAGCGCGAAGTGTTTCTTGATGAATATTGCTAGTTTCAATACTTTCGGCAAGGCCTTCACGCAACCTTCCAATGTGTTGGCGTTGTAGTTTTTGCTCTACTGTTCTAATTTTATCTTTTGCTGCAACAAGTTCTTCAGCTTCTCCTGGATTTTGGTTCATCATTACATTTAAAGCTAATTGAACATTGCTAAGTATTCTATCTGAAAAGTCATTAATTTCTTTACTACCTTTTTTTGAAAAATGAAGACCTTTGTTTTCTAATCTCCTTGCTAAGCTGAGCATATTACTTGCAATTGCGGAAGATGCTGCATCAAAGCTAGATGAAATAGCCGCTAGTTCCATGGATCTAGTACTTTGGTCTTCATCAAGGCCAATTTTGCCAAGTTTAGCTAAGTATAGCTTTACATCTAAATGCATGAGTTTGATTGTTTTATCTTGTGATTTTATAATTTTTGCAGTTCCTGAATCCCATGAATTATAAAGTGGTTTTACACTAATAAGCATTTGTTCAATTTTTTGACCTATACCTAATAATTCTCGAGCAGCACAATCTAAGCCCCTTTGGGGTCTATTTAAAGCAGCAGGATCCAATGTGCTTATATTTTTTATGCTGTCAGATCCATTTAACCTTTCTAACATAAATTGTGATAGTAATTTATTTACCAATCCAACAAATGGTAATGCTAAAATAAGCAGTGAAAGGTTGAATATAAGGTGAATATTTAGAGTTTGTTGTGCTGGGCCTGAACCAACAAGGCCTATAACTTCAGGAGTATTAATTATGAAAATTGATGCTAGAACTGCTCCACCGCCCCTTAGAACGAGATTGGCAAAAATTATTCTCCGTGAGTTAATAGGTGCTTCTAAAGTTAAAATATAAGCGATTAATGCTCCTCCAAAATTAGCGCCTAAAATCATAATTGATGCTGCTGAAACTGGAAGAATTGACTGTGCAGCCAAGGTTACAAACAGCAAAACCGCTGCTACACTAGAATGAATAATCCATGCAAAACCTGCACCTATAATAAATGCTACAAGTAAATCCCGGCTAAGATATTCTATTACTAATTGTGTGCCCGGATTTGCAACGACAGGCCCCGTAGCCATACGAAGCATATCTAATGATACAAAAATTAAAGATAGACCGATTATTATTCGACCTATTTGTCTAGTGTTTGAGCCTTTAGATCTCAAGAACATCCATACTCCCACTAGTAATAAAAGTGGTGTAAGAAAAGACATGCGTACCATTAAAATCTGTGTGACAATTGCTGAGCCTAAGTCTGCACCTAACAATATTGCAATTCCAGTCGCGGCCGCTAAGTTATTTTTTGCAAAAAAGTTTGAGACAAGAACTGCCACAGCTGTAGAGCTTTGGAGGAATATTGCAGCACCCATTCCAGAAAATGCAGCTAATAATCTGTTATTTGTAGATTGTTTTAACCAACTTTTAAGAAGATTTGAAAATCCACGCTCTACACCAGTACGTACTAACCTGACTGCCCAAATTAATAAGGCAGCAGCACCCGCAATATTGAGTAAAAATTGTATCAAGTTTGGTTCATTCATTGTTATTGATCACTTAAATATATTTAGTTAAAATGGGAATGGCCCAGAGCCACAAGAGAGTCCAATTCGGATTGAATTAAATCCATTATTCCAATGATGTAATAAACAACCATCCTCAATATTCATAAATCCAACAGGTGCGTTTGAGCGCGTGTCATATGAAAAAGTACTGCAAGGTGAAGGTGCAGATAATGCAATGTGGTTATTTAAATTCGTAACCATCATACAATGAATATGACCACATACAATCCGTATTTCACCTTTATACTCTGATAGAATATTTTTCAGTGCATTAATATTTTTTAGTCCTATTGCATCCATAAATTTTATATCAGTTTTGAAAGGGGGGTGGTGTAAAGCTATAATTATTGGTTCAGACTTGAGCTTATTAATTATTTCTTTTAAAAAATCTAAACTTTCTGGCAGCAATATCCCACCACCTTGACCTTCTATCAGAGTATCAAGACCAATAAGGTTAACGCTTCCAATTTTTTTATGCCAATTAAGAGGACCATTCTTTTGAAATATTCCGCTTCCTAAAAAAGCTTTCCTCATATTCTCACGAGAGTCATGGTTTCCTGGAATCACATATATTGGCAATAGAAGAGGGGCTAGAATTAATTTGAAGCGCTCGTAACTTTCACTGCTCCCATCATCACTTATATCGCCACTAACTAAAACACAGTCAATATTTTCAATTTGTGGACGTATTTTATTAATTCTTATTACTAATTTTTTAAGTGAGGCACTGGTATCTAAAACATTAGAGACAAGTGATCCTTTTGGTATAATATGCGTGTCAGAAATTTGTAGTATGGTGGTCATTTTATACCTGAACGAAGAAATGCCTGAACGAACTGGCGTTGAAATACAAGGAAAGCAATTAATAAAGGTGCAACTGACATCATTGTTGCAGCAGAAATAATGCTAATATCCACACCATTTTCTGGAGCTCCAAAAATCGAAAGACCAACAGTTAATGGCCGGGTATCAGGTGAGTTTGTTACTATTAATGGCCACAAAAAGTTATTCCAATGTGTTGAAACAGAAACCAATGCATAGGCAAGGTAAGTAGGTTTTGCCAATGGAACATATACACGCCAGAGTATGCCCAGTAGTCCGCATCCCTCTATTCGAGCAGCCTCGTGCAATTCTATAGGCACAGATTTGAATGACTGGCGCATTAGGAAAATTCCAAATGCGCTTGCCATGTAAGGCATTCCGACACCAAATAATGAGTCAAATAAGCCTAATCTGGAAACCATAGCATAATTTTCAACGATTAGAACTTCTGGTAAAATAAATAACTGCATTAATACAAGAATAAAAACAAAGTTTTTTCCTGGAAACTCAAGTTTAGCAAATGCAAAGCCTGCTAGAGTCGTGAAAAAGAACTGACCGATTAGAACTATTGTAACCAATAAAAAAGTATTTAAAAAATATTTTAACCAAGGAGCTCCATCCCAAGCTATTCGAAAATTATCCAATGTCCAAGCTGAGGTGACGTTAAAATTTACGGCATCCGAAGTTGAGTGGAAGGCCGCCCAAAAAGCAAATAACAGTGGAGAAATCCAAATAATCGCCAAAAGGATTGCACCTGCAGTTTCAACATAGTGAGATAACTTACTCATTGGTAATGCGTCCTTCGATCAAGATAAATGAATTGGATCGCTGCAACAATACAAAGAACTAATAATATCAATATTGTCATTGCTGCTGCATGAGGAGCATCAAAGAATGCAAATGCCATTTCCCATATATAATAAAGAATAAGTTTCGAAGCATCTGATGGGCCACCTTTTGTTAATATGAATAGGTGATCAATAAGCTTTACTGAATTTATCATAGCATTAACTAGTATAAAAAGTGTGGTAGGCATGAGTAAAGGCAAGACTATTCTTCGTGTGTAAGTCCAACGACTAGTGCCTTCTATATCTGCAGCTTCTTTATAGTCTTCGGGTATTGTTTGAAGAGCCGCGAGGTAAAAAATCATAAAGAAACCAGCTTCTTTCCATATGGTTACAAAGATAATTGCCCATAATGCAGTTTCAGGCTGACCTAACCAATTAACTGAAGGTAAACCAAATAATGAACCAATTTGATCAAGCACCCCAAGTCCAGGTGTATAGAAAAATAGCCATAAATTCGCAGCGGCAATCATAGGTAAAACTGTTGGAGTAAAGTAAGCCGTTCTAACGAAACCACGTGCTGGAATTTTAGAGTTTGCCCAGAGTGCCATTGAAAGCGCAATTATAATAGATACGGGAATTGTTATAGCTGCATAAAAAAGGTTATTTTTAACAACTAACCAAAAAGTTGGATCAGCAAATAGGTCATTATAATTTTCTATCCCAATGAATTCTGAAGGCCTTCGACGTGTATGTTTTGAAAATAAACTTGAAAAGAAAGTTGCCCCTGACGGGTAAAAAGCAAATATTGAGAGCATTAGAGCGGCAGGTGACAGCATAAGCCATCCATAAATAGCTTGTCTGCGTTTCTCTAAATTGATGTGATTGCTCATAATTTTGCCTTTATAATAATTACCGGCCCCTAAGAATGAGGCCGGTATTTCAATTTAATTAACGATATGCTTTAAGTAATCGTTCTGCTGAATTTTGAGCTTCACTTAATGCTTCTTCAGAAGATTTAGCACCTGTTAATGCAGACTGGATTGCATTATTTAATCCATCGCGAACACGTGCTGTTTCAAATGTAGAAAATTCAGCTACAGCGTTCTCTAGCTGGTTGCGCGCAACCAATGCTGGTGGAAACTCTTTTGTGTATGCTTTTAATGCATCAGTTTCGTAAGCAGCTGGAGATACACCCATGTAACCTGTAGCAATTGACCATGCTGCAGCTTGCTCTGGAGATGTCATGAATTCAATAAGCTTTAAAGATGCTGCCTGCTCTTCTGCAGAAGTATCTTTAAATATATAGAAATTACCACCACCTGTTGGTGAGCCTTTTCGAACGTTTGCTGGAAGTTCAGCAACACCAAAGTCAAAGCTTGCACCTTTCTTAACGGCAGTTAAGTTTCCTGTTGAATGCCACATCATAGAAGTTTGGCCTTCTAAGAATGCTTGGCGTAATGTACCCCATTCAACAGTGCCAGTAGGCATAATTCCATGTTCAGTTGATAGAGATTTCCAGAAATCCAATGTATCTACTACAGCTTGATCATCAAAATAAGTATTTAAGCCATCACCAGACATAACTTCTTTACCATTTTGAATAGCAAGAGCTTGGAACATCCAATATGGATATCCAGTTGATGGTATCATAAGGCCATATGTATCGTCATTTGTTAATGCTTTACCTGCAGATATTAGCTCATCCCAAGTAGTTGGAGGAGATTCTGGATCTAATCCTGCTGCTCGGAATTGGTCTTTATTGTAATATGCAACAATTGTTGAGCGTTGGAATGGAATTCCCCAAGTTTTACCTTCAATTATTCCATTTGCCATTAGCGCTGGGTAAAAGCTGTTTAACCATGCTGGATCGCTTACTAAATCGTCAAATGGTAATATTAAATCTTGTTCAATAAGGTCATATGCATCGATTGAAAACATTACTGCTAATTGAGCGCCTTCACCTGAATTTAATGCTGACAATGCACGAACACGTGTGTCATCATAGTTTCCAGAGTAAACTGCATTTACTTTGATATCAGGGTTTTCTGCTTCAAAATCTGCAACTATACCATCAACGACTTGCGTTAACGAACCGCCAACTGCGATTGGATAGTACATTGTAAGTTCTGTATCAGCAGTTGCCGGAATGGCTATGCTGGCAGCTAAGGTAGCAGCTATGCTGAGTGATTTTAAGTACTTCATTTTTATCCTCCCATGGATGTTAAATGTTTTGGCAACTATTGCCCGGTTATGCTCTCACCTGCACTGTTGAAGATGTGCAAATCTTGGTCATCAAATGTAATATCTATTTTTTGACCTGAAGGGAGCATTGACAAGCCCGGTTGCAATACATTCAACCCAGTTGTCCCTTCATGTTCCAATCCGATAAGTGTTTCGGATCCTAGGAATTCTGCCTCTGAAACTCTGCAGGAAAGGCGACCCTCACCTAGAGGTACAATGGTAATATTCTCAGCGCGAAGACCAATTCTATTTCCATTTTCAATACCGTTGATAATATTTGAATCAATTAAAGCCATTGCGGGTGCTCCAATAAATTCTGCAACAAACGTATTTTGAGGATGATTGTATAGATCGTTTGGAGATCCTATTTGTTGGATGTGTCCATCTTTCATTAATACAACTTTGTCTGCCATACTCATTGCTTCAGTTTGGTCGTGTGTTACGTAAACTACTGTTATACCCAAATCACGCTGTAATTTTTTTATGTCTTTGCGAACTGATGAACGCAATTTGGCATCAAGATTTGAAAGAGGCTCATCCATTAAACACAATCGTTGTCCTGCAACAATAGCTCGAGCTAATGCAACACGTTGACGTTGGCCACCAGACAATTCTCCTGGTTTGCGCTTCTCAAGTCCTTCTAAACCTGTAATTTTTAATGCTCGTTCCATTTTCTCTTGGCGTTCTGCCTTGGGAACTCGGCGGACTTTAAGGCCAAAAATCACATTTTCCGCTACAGATAAATGAGGGAATAATGCATAAGATTGAAATACCATTGATAAATTGCGATCCGAAGCCGCACTTGTGGTAACGTCTGCCCCATCAATAAATATTTTACCTTGATCAGGAATTTCAAGACCGGCCAATAGTCGTAAGGAAGTTGATTTACCGCATCCTGAAGGGCCCAAAAGTGCTACAAAAGATCCCTCTTCGATTTCTAAAGAAATACCTTCAACACCCAGTTGCCCATTCCATTGCTTTCCAACATTTTCCAGTACAACAAATGGTTTAGTACTCATCATTATTCTCTCTCTGCTAACAATAAGCTATCGCCTATGTCATCAAGTAAGTGGTTAAATTCTTTATCGGGGCGTTGATCTAGAATTACATGATCAACGTCTTTTATATTTTCGCCGTAAGCAGGGGCTATTCGGCCAAATTTTGTACAATCCATAACTAGAAGTGATACTTGGGAGTTTTCTCTGATGCGTTTTCTAACGCGTACTTCCGAAGCATGGAATTCTAATAAACTTCCGTCCAAAGCAACACCTGCAACACCAAAGATTCCAAACTCAGCTCGATATCTCCCAAAAAAATCTAATACTTCATCGCCTAAGATATCACGATCTGGAAGTCTTATTTCTCCTCCAGGAAGTATTATCCTATTAGATAATTCATCGCTTAATACCATTGCTGCACTAAGATTATTTGTAATAACTGTTAAGTTTTTGCGGCGCCTTAATGCTTTTGCAACACTCAACGGGGTGGAACCAATAGATATAAAAATTGTGGCCCCATCAGGTATGAGCTCAACAGCTGCTTCTCCAATATCACTCTTTTCTAATTTGTTGGTTCCGGTTCGTTGATCAAAGGGTGTATTCAAGTATTCAGCACCAAGCTCTATGCGGCCGTGGCGTCTAACTAATTTATCGCTTTCGCATAACTTATCTATATCACGCCTTATAGTTTGCATTGAAACACCAAGGTTTTCTGCAAGATCGCCAACAGAGACTGCTCCATGCTCTAAAACAATAGTTGTTATATCATCTCGTCTTTTATTTTTCTTCTTTGACACTTTAATCCCCAGATTCGTTTTGTAATTGTATTTTACTAAAAACAACAAAACAACAAAAAAAAAGAAAATATATTAAAATAGTTAATGTTTATCAAAATTTATATTACAAAAATATAAATTTTGATAGAATTTTGGTATTATTTTTGTTGTTTTGTTGTTTTGTGTTTGTTTTATCTTATTTCTTATTATAAATAATTTATAATATTATTTTTAATAAACTCATTAAAACTTGGATCATGTCTATTATGTTAACTACTCAATCAATATTTGACAGGTATGAAGAAATTCGACCTAGAATGCCTAAAGTTACAACACCAAAGGAATATCAGGATATTGATTCACTATTAGATATAGCTGAAAAAGGGACTACATTCGTATTCGATGCATTTGGAGTTCTTAATGTTGGTGAGACTTTAATAGCAGGTGCTGACAAAAGATTAGCTCAGTTGAGAGTGCTTGGATGCAATATAAGAATTCTAACAAATGCAGCAAGTTATGACCATAATGGGGCAGTTAATAAATTTAATCGACTTGGCTTATCAGTCAGTGGAGATGAAATTATAACGAGTAGGGACGCTACATTGCTTGGGCTAAAATCGGGTCTTTGGGGAATAATTGCAGCTGATGAGGATGAATTAAACGATATTCCACAAGATTTTTTACGTATTCTTGATAATCCAAATGAATACGATCATGTCGATGGGTTTGTTTTTCTTTCTTCATCTAGTTGGACAAATGTACGTCAGAATTTATTAATAAAATCACTATTGAAGCATCAACGTCCTGTATTAATTGGAAATGCCGACCTTGTAGCGCCCAGAGATTATGGTTTTTCTTTAGAGCCAGGACATTTTGGACATTTATTAGTTGATAATGGTGTAGAAAATGTACAATTTTTTGGCAAACCTTTTCCGAAAGTTTATGAAATCCTTGAAAAAACATTAGCTAAAGTTGATTCACGTAAGATTATAATGTGTGGAGATTCTCTTCATACAGATATTATAGGCGCTGCATCTCGAGGTTGGCAAACTGTTCTTGTTACTCGTGATGGGCTGTTTTCTGGTTTTGAAACATTAGATTTTTGCAAAAAATCAAATTTATATCCTGATTGGCGATTGCCAGCCATATAGTATAATAATTATTAAACTAATTAATTACAAATGTTATAATATGAAACCGAATTTGAACTTTTAGATATTTAGATATTAGTTCATAGAAAAAGCCAGGGCTTTAATATGAAAACTTTAGAAGCAATAATCTTTGACCTTGATGGAACACTTATTCACAGCGCTCCTGATATACAATATGCGTCGAATGAAGCATTAAAGTCTATTGGACGTAATCCATTAGATATAAATACAATTATCTCATTTATTGGGAATGGGTCTGAGGTATTAGTTGATCGAATTATTGATGTTACTGGAGGTGGAAATGAAGTACTAAAGCGTACGACATTTGAAACGTTTATGGAAATATATGAAAAAAATATTACAACATTTACAGTGCCTTATCCAGGTGTAGTAAATGCTCTAGCTGAATTTAAGGCAAATGGTATAAAGTTAGGTATTTGTACAAATAAGCCAAATAAAGCTGCCATCGACATATGTGATAAGTTGGGAATTGCAAACTATTTTGACACTATAACAGGTGCAGTTGTTGATAAACCAAAAAAACCAGATCCATTTTTATTAAAAAAGTGTATAAAAACATTAGAAACTACGATTGATAATGCTTTATTTGTTGGTGATAGTACTATTGATTTTAATACTGCTGTCGCAACATCAATTGATTTTAAATTGTATTCTGGCGGTTATCTAAATGAACCTTACCCTGATTTTAGTAAATTAAATCAATTTAGTGATTGGAACAATCATAACATTACTTATGCTTAGTATGTCTCAGATTTAAAATGTTTTTTTTAATTTTTTAGATTCTTTCTACTTAATTATACGCCACTAAACGAAAAGAAGCGAACATTCCTTGTTGATGTTCAATTGGATATAGTGTTCGATAACAACACTAGAAAATATTTTACGAAATTTAGGGAGAGTACTATGAAATTAATTAGCTCACTTTTGTCTGGTGCAGCATTAACTTTAACTATGGCTTTAGCAGCCCCTGTTTTAGCGAATGATTGTCCAAGAGGCGATTTAGATAAGCGATACTGTGACGTTAATGGAGATCTAATAGCAGATACGCCAACAGATGCGTCTGAACTTGTTGATCCAGACACTTTAATCTTTGCATATACGCCGGTTGAAGATCCTGCTGTATATAAAACTGCATGGTCTGACTTCTTGACACATTTAGAAAAAGAAACTGGTAAATCAGTTGTATTTTTCCCAGTACAAAATAATGCTGCTCAAATTGAAGCTATGCGCTCAGGACGATTACACATAGCTGGTTTTAACACTGGATCAAATCCATTAGCTGTCAATTGTGCGGGATTTAATCCTTTTACAATAATGGCATCAAAAGATGGTAATTTCGGTTATGAGATGGAAATTATTACTTATCCTGGTTCAGGTATTGAAAAGGTTGAGGACATTAGGGGTAAGCAATTGGCATTTACGTCGCCTACATCTAACTCTGGCTTCAAAGCTCCATCAGCTATATTAAAAGGTGATTTCGACATGTTGCCTGATCGTGATTTTGAACCTGTTTATTCAGGTAAACATGATAACTCAATTCTTGGTGTAGCAAATAAAGACTACATGGCAGCATCAATTGCTAATTCAGTTAAATCTCGAATGATTAGTCGTGATGTTATTAAAGCTGAAGATGTAAAAGTGATTTATAAGTCACAGACTTTTCCAACTACTGGGTTTGGAACAGCACATAACCTCACACCTCAATTAAAAGAACAAATTAGAAATGCATTTTTAAACTTTGAGTGGGAAGGTACATCACTAGAAGAAGAATTTGAGAAATCTAATGAGGGACAATTTTTAGAGATGACATACCAAGTATTTTGGGAAGTTATCCGTAAAATAGACACAGCAAATGGCGTAAGCTACGCGTGTGAATAAACATATACATAAAGGGCGAGCTTAATTGCTCGCCCTTTCATAAAAATGGAGAATTAAATGCTTAAGCTTGATAAACTAGTAAAAACTTATAAGACTGGAGACCAAGCTTTAAAAGAAGTGGATATTGATGTTCCACAGGGTCAAGTTTTAGCTCTAATTGGCCCATCTGGAGCGGGAAAATCAACTTTAATAAGATGTATCAACAGATTAGTAGAGCCTACATCTGGTAAAGTATATTTAGACGATATTGAATTAACGAGCCTTTCTTCTGGTTCATTACGTCGAGAGCGTCGGCGAATGGGAATGATCTTTCAAGAATATGCACTTATAGAACGCCTCACGGTGATGGAAAATGTTTTGTCGGGTCGATTAGGTTATGTTGGTTTTTGGCGTAGTTTTTTGCGTAAGTTTCCACAATCAGATATTGATGAAGCTTACAGACTTTTGGATCGAGTTGGATTAGCTCATATGGCAGACAAGCGCGCGGATGAATTATCTGGAGGCCAGAGGCAAAGAGTTGGTATTTGTAGAGCTTTAATTCAAAATCCTGCCTTACTATTGGTTGATGAACCAACAGCTTCTCTGGATCCAAAAACATCTCGTCAAATTATGCGATTGATTTGTGAATTATGTAGAGAGCGTGAACTTGCAGCTATTATTAATATTCATGATGTTGCCTTAGCACAAATGTTTGTTCAGAGAGTTGTTGGGTTACGATTTGGAGCTGTACAATTTGATGGACCACCAGAAGGCTTAACTCCCGATGTTTTAACCATGATATATGGTGAAGAAGATTGGGAAGCCACAATTGAAAGCGTTGATGATGAAGATGATTTGGTGACGCTATGAATACAGATATTTTTAATGTTCAAGTAAAAATAGGCAAACCTTGGAAAAAACCACCGTTTGTTCAAAGCAATTTATTAAGATGGGTATTAATAACAGGTTTCGTTATTTACCTAATAGCGGCTTATATGACGATCGATGTAAATTGGTCTCGTGTTTATGAAGGTTTGGAACGTGGTAAAAAGTTTGTTTTAGCTTTTACCAATCCAGATTTCACATCACGTTCCTCAGATATCTGGGGGGGCATGATAGAAAGTATATTGATGACGGTTGCATCTTCTGTTGTTGGTATTCTTATATCTATTCCCATAGCCCTTGGGGCAGCTAGGAATGTTTCACCTTTACCAGTATATTTAATTTGTAGAGGGATAATAGCAATTAGCCGAGCGTTACAGGAAATTATCGTTGCAATTCTGTTAGTTGCTATATTTGGGTTTGGACCACTTGCTGGTTTTCTTACTCTAAGTTTTGCTACAATAGGATTTTTATCAAAGTTATTAGCTGAAGATATTGAAAGCATGGATAAAGTTCAGGCGGAAGCAATAAAAGCATCTGGAGCTAAATGGACACAGTGGATTAATTATGGCGTTCAACCACAAGTAATGCCCCGATTGATTGGATTAAGCATATATAGAGTTGATATCAACTTTCGAGAAAGTGCAATTCTAGGCTTGGTAGGTGCAGGGGGTATTGGTGCAACACTTAATACAGCATTTGATCGTTATGAATATGATACTGCTGCAGCAATTTTATTGATTATTATCGTAATTGTTATGGCTCTAGAATATTTATCGGGTATTGTAAGAGCGAGGGTTCAATAATGCCATCACAAAATAAAAATGGCTTAAAGGTTTGGCAAAAGCGCACAGCTCGCGAAAGTATATTCCACTGGGTTCTATGGCTAATTGGTATAATGATTTTTACCTATTGTTGGCAGCAAATTTCAAAATCAACAACTTGGTTTTTTGTTTGGGATGCACCACGTATAGCCACTGATCTTTGGACGCGTGCTACACCACCAAAATGGGAATATATCTCACAATTGGGTAAACCAATTTGGGATACTCTAAATATTGCTACATTAGGAACAATCTTTGCACTTATTATTGCTGTACCTGTAGCATTCTTGGCTGCTAGAAATACTACACCGTCGCGCTTTCTAATACGGCCGTTTGCGCTGCTAATTATTGTTTCTACACGATCCATAAATTCACTTATTTGGGCTCTTCTATTGATTGCGATAATTGGCCCTGGAGTATTTGCAGGAGTAATTGCAATAGCTATTCGCTCAATTGGGTTTTGTGCTAAATTGCTTTATGAGGCAATAGAGGAAATCGATGAAACGCAAGTAGAAGCAATTACGGCAACTGGTGCTTCGCGATGGCAAGTAATGGTATATGGAATCGTTCCACAAATTTTGCCGGCATTCGCTGGTATTGCGGTTTTCCGTTGGGATATTAATATTCGAGAAAGCACAGTCCTAGGACTTGTTGGTGCTGGTGGTATTGGATTGCAACTCTCATCATCTCTAAATGTATTGGCCTGGCCACAAGTATCTCTGATTTTAATTGTTATTTTAATGGCAGTTGTCATTTCTGAGTGGGTATCCGCAAAAGTTCGTGGTGCTATTATTTAAAGAAAGCTAATTAGAGTGAGGCCAAAATTTGCAGTCAAATGAAGCTTTTTTAGCATATGAATCAGTACGCCATAGGTTACCTGAAACTTTTAAAATTGGTGAATGTCGTTATTTGTTAAATTTAGAAGATCTAGTAGATGAAATTGATGTTTTTTTTCTTGATGCATTTGGTGTTCTCAATATTGGGGATTCAGCTATTAATGGCGTTCCAGAACGAATTTCTAAATTACAAAGTATTGGAAAAAAAATATTAATTGTTTCCAACGCAGGTGGTTTTCCTCATGAATTATTAATGAAGAAATATAAAAATTTAGGCTATAATTTTGCATCTGAAGACGTAATTACAAGTAGAAAAGCTTTATTGAAGGGTTTGACAAATCTGCCCGCAAAAAAATATGGCTTAATGGCTACAAAAAGTCTTGGGCGTGCAGATTTAGAAAATATTGATGTAACTTATCTGTCTGAAAATATGACTGAATATGATAATTCAGAAGCTTTTCTCTTATTGGGGAGTGCTGTTTGGACTGAAGTACGTCAAGAAATGTTATTAGATTCTTTAAGACGTAATTCCCGTCCTATTTATGTTGGCAATCCTGACATCATTGCGCCTCGTGAAGAAGGCTTCTCTGTAGAGCCAGGAAGTTTTGCTCATAGAATTGCTGACTCCACGGGTATTTCCCCTGAGTTTTTTGGTAAACCATTTAAAAATATCTTTGACTTGGCATTTAAACGACTTGGAGATTATAATCCTGAAAGAACAGTAATGGTCGGTGATAGTTTGCATACAGATATTCTTGGAGGTCAAACAGCTGGATTGAAAACAGCATTAATTTCTGGGCATGGATTTTTCTCTGGCCAAAATGTAGACGGGCCAATTGCTTCTTCAGGTATTGTACCAGATTTTATATTAAAAGACCCTTAAAATATAAAAGCCAAAATTTTTTAATTTTTTACTCATTTGAAAGATAAATAAAAATGCCAAATTCGTTAACATTCGATGAATTAAAAACATTAGTAAAAAAAGGTTCTATAGATACTGTTCTTGTATGTTTTGTTGATATGCAGGGTCGTTTAATGGGTAAACGATTTCATGGCGTTAATTTTATAGATTTCTCATATAATGAAACGCACTGTTGTAATTATTTATTAGCCACTGATCTTGAAATGGCAACACCTGATGGGTACGCATCTACGAGTTGGGAAACAGGTTATGGCGATTATGTTATGAAGCCTGATTTAAGCACAATTCGTCCATTGCCTTGGTTGGAAGGGACGGTAATGGTTTTGTGCGATATTTTAGATCACCATACTCACGAACCAATATCACATTCACCGCGAGCGATTTTAAAAAATCAAATAAAACGTTTAAAGGCAATGGGTATTGAAGCTAAAATGGCTACAGAATTAGAATTCTTTTTGTTTGAAAAAAGCTTCGAACAAATTAGAAAAGACGGTTTCCAAAACTTACAACCTATTAGTGGGTACAATGAAGATTATCATATTTTCCAAACCACTAAAGAGGAAAGCATAATGCGCCCAATTCGGAATCATCTTTTTGATGCTGGTTTACCTATAGAAAATTCAAAAGGAGAGGCTGAAGCTGGTCAAGAGGAATTAAATATTCGTTATTCACCAGCACTTGATTGTGCAGATTATCATACGATAGCTAAGCATGCCATTAAAGAAATTTCATGGCAGCAGGGTCATGCAGTATCTTTTCTTCCTAAATGGCATAAAGATAGAGTTGGATCTTCTAGTCATGTTCATCAATCTCTATGGAAAGATGATAAATCTATATTTTATGATAAATTGAAGCCTCATGGCATGTCTGATTTAATGAAACATTATATGGCAGGCTTAATAAAATATGCGCCTGAATACACTTATTTTTTAGCTCCTTATGTAAACAGTTATAAACGTTTCTCAAAAGGTACATTTGCTCCAACAAAGACTGTATGGTCAATTGATAACAGAACAGCTGGATTCCGTTTATGTGGTGAAAACACTGTTGGTGTTAGAGTGGAATGTAGGATCGGTGGCTCAGATTTAAATCCATATTTGGCTCAATCAGTTATGTTAGCAGCTGGTATAAAGGGAATTGAAGAAAACTTAGTACTTTCTTCTGCTACAACTGGTGACATTTATGAAGATTCAAAAGCTGCAGACATTCCTCAATCCTTGAGGCTAGCAACTGAAAATCTAAGAAATTCTGATTTTTTACGAGAGGCATTAGGTGACGATGTAGTTGACCATTACACACGTGCTGCTGAATGGGAGCAAGAAGAATTTGATCGTGTAATTACTGATTGGGAAATCGCACGAGGCTTTGAAAGGGCATAAGGTTAATGATGATCAAGTGTATTTCGCCAATTGATGGTTCTGTTTATGCTGAACGCAAAGTTTTGACAGATACGGAAGCTAATGTTGCAGTTGAACGTGCGAAATTAGCACAAAAAAAATGGGCACTTCTTTCATTGTCTGAAAGAATAAAGCTCGTTGAATCTGGCGTTGAAGCTGTTGGTGCAATGAACGAAGCTATTGTTCCAGAAATTGCTTGGCAAATGGGTCGACCAGTTAGGTATGGTGGTGAATTTGGTGGCTTTAAAGAGCGTGCAGATTATATGGCTAAAATAGCAAAAGAAGCACTTGCTCCAATTGAAGTTGAAAATAGTGACAATTTCCGGCGAGTTATAAAGCGCGTTCCGCATGGAACAATATTGGTAATAGCGCCTTGGAATTACCCTTATATGACTGCAATTAATACTGTCGCACCAGCATTAATTGCAGGTAATTCAGTGTTGTTAAAGCATTCCTCGCAAACCATACTAGTTGGTGAGCGATTAGCTGAGGCTTTTCACTCAGTAGGTATTCCAAAAGATGTGTTTCAAAATGTATTTTTTGATCATAAGACAACATTAAATTTGATTAAAGAAAAGGCATTCGGTTTTGTAAATTTCACTGGTTCTGTTAATGGGGGAAAGGCAATAGAAAACGCAGCGGCGGGGTCTTTTACAGGAATAGGGCTTGAACTTGGTGGTAAAGATCCGGGATATGTTATGGAGGATGCGGATTTAGATTCTGCTGTTGATACATTAATTGATGGTGCAATGTTTAATTCAGGTCAATGTTGCTGTGGTATTGAACGTATATATGTACACGAAAGTCTTTTTGATAAATTTATTGATAAGGCAGTTAAGATTGTAAATGGATATATATTAGGCAACCCATTAGATAATCAAACAACTCTTGGACCAATGGCGCATGTTCGTTTTGCAGATGAGGTGCGATTGCAAATTTCAGAAGCAGTTGCAGATGGTGCTATAAGGCATATTGAAAGATCAAATTTTCCAAAAGATGGTGGTGCTTACTTGATGCCACAAATTTTATCAAATGTTTCACATCAAATGCGAATAATGCGTGAAGAAAGCTTTGGACCAGTCGTAGGTATAATGTCAGTTAAAGATGATACTGAAGCAATTAAGTTGATGAATGATAGTAATTTTGGATTAACTGCTTCGCTTTGGACAAAGGATCTTAATCGAGCTGAAGTGATTGCTGATCAAATTGAAACTGGTACTGTATTCATGAATAGAGCAGACTACCTTGATCCAGGACTTTGTTGGACTGGATGTAAAGACACGGGGCGAGGTGGTGGGCTTTCAATTATTGGTTATCATAATCTTACACGGCCTAAATCATACCATTTAAAGAAAGTTAATTAGACATGACTATAATAGCGAACTGGTCTTATCCCACATCAATTCGATTTGGTGCTGGGCGTATATCTGAAATAGCGGATGCTTGTGAGGTGGCTGGAATAAAAAATCCACTTTTGATAACTGATCGTGGTTTGGCTGACATGGATATAACAAAAAAAACACTAGATTTGTTAGAGTCTGCAGGTCTTGGCCGTAATATTTTTTCAGATGTAGATCCAAACCCCAATCAAAGAAACGCTGAAAATGGTGTGAAAGCGTATCTAGATGGTGGTCATGATGGTGTTATTGCTTTTGGTGGTGGATCTGGCCTAGATTTGGGTAAGTTAGTTGCATTCTTAGCTGGTCAATCAAGGCCATTATGGGATTTTGAAGATATTGGAGATTGGTGGACTAGGGCTGATGCAGACGCCATTGCTCCAATTGTGGCAGTTCCAACTACTGCTGGAACAGGTTCTGAAGTTGGGAGAGCTTCAGTGATAACAAACTCAGATACTCAAGAGAAAAAAATTATTTTTCACCCAAAGTTCTTACCAAGTGTAGTTATTTGTGATCCTGAACTTACTGTTGGAATGCCATCATTTATAACTGCAGGTACTGGTCTAGATGCGTTTGCTCATTGTGTGGAAGCGTATTGTTCGCCACATTATCATCCTATGTCACAAGGAATGGCATTGGAGGGTATGCGTATTGTAAAAAAATATTTACCAATTGCTTATTCTGATGGAGCTAATATTGAAGCTCGTTCACATATGATGTCTTCGGCCATAATGGGTGCGACTGCATTTCAAAAAGGCCTTGGAGCAATTCATGCCTTGTCTCATCCAATTGGGGCTATTTATCATACACATCATGGTACAACTAATGCTGTTTGCATGCCAGCTGTACTGCAATTTAATAAACCCGCCATAAAAGATTTAATTGAAGATGCTAGTAATTATTTATCCATAAATGGTGGATTTGATGGGTTCTGTTCTTTTGTTGATGACTTTAACCAATCATTAAATATCCCTAAAAAGCTTTCTGGCCTTGGGATAGATAATCCAGATATTGAACGAATTGTTTCTGGCGCATTGAAGGATCCAAGTACTGGGGGTAACCCGATAAAGATGACACCTGAAAATACAAGAGAACTTTTGTCTGATATTATTTAAACAGCTTTGATTTAAATAGGCTTTCCAAATACAATAAGAACCGCATATTTTTTCCTCTTACAGCCTTCAACCGGAGGGGGGTCTTCACCAGGCTTTAATGGAAAGGCCGCTATGTCAGCATCTACTGGAGAGCATGTTCCAGAGGCATTTTCAGGTGTATAGCGAGTAGATCTGCAAGGCCCATGTGTTACATTTGCTATAGTTTTATTATCTGAAAGTGACCATGTTTGTTCGCCATTTATGTTTGGTGGATCTACAGTTAATAAGGATATATGTTCTTCGCCATTGGTAACATAATACTTACCTGCTGGCATTGGAAACTCTGGGGCTTTCATAATTAGTCCATTCTCGTCTAGCCACCAATCATCAATATTAAATCTCCAACCTGCTGGAGCAATATTTCCAGCTTTTTGTAAAAGTTTATAAAATCGTAACCAAACCCCTATTGGCCCAGGATCAACACGCCATAAGCCCCAAGTTTCCGCACCACTTCCTGATTTAGCATCACTTGGTGCTAATGCTGCAATATATTGCGTCCTAATTCTTCGATATTTAGTTTGAGCGCTAACTGGATTAACTGAACTTACTAATAAGAGGCTAGAAAATAATGCCATCCATTTGCGTCTTGTTATAAGTGATTTATGTTTCATTTATATATCTCATTAATTGAATAGTATTATATATATGTCAATTTTTAGATTTGGAAATATATTCTTTATTTTTTAAGAAATAGGTCTGAAGCGCTTTGTAGATAATCCAATAGTTAGTTCGGCCTCTAATAATATACCTTGCGTCTCTTGAGTAGGGTTTTTAATGCTCTCAATTAAAAGGTTCGCAGTTTTGTAGCCTGCTTCTCGAACAGATGATTTTGTTGATGTGAATAATGGAATTTCCCCATCTTCACGAAAATAAGATAAATCATCATCAAATGTAAGAATGGAAATATCTTGACCTATTTTTAGATTTTTTTCTTCCAATGCGCGCCTTATTCCCATTGCAATAATTCTTGATGAGGATAAGATTGCTGATGGAGGATTTTCCATTTCAAATAATTTAAATGTACTTTTATAGCCATATGGTTCTGTCATTTCACCATTAAAGATTTTAGCTTCATCTATGTTTATAATGTTTTCAGATAATGCGCGCCTATACCCAGATGCTCTTCGTATAGCAAAATCCATATCAGCGACGCCATTTATTAAGCCAATTGATTTGTGACCTAAGTCAATTAAAAACTCAGTAGCTCTAAAGAACGCACTTTCATTATTTACATCTACCCAATTGTAACTCTCCTTTACTCCACTTGATCGGCCATGGACAACATAGGGAAGTTGAAGCTCATTAAGCATAGTAATCCGGTTGTCATTAATTTTGGGTGCATGGAGTACTACACCGTCAACTGCTGATCTTGCAGCTAAATCTCTGTAAGTTTCATGTTCGTCTTCATCATTTACTGTTGAAAGAAGTAAATCATAATTACTTTCATTATATCTTCTACTAGCACCAGAAATAAAATCAGAAAAAATTGGATTAACTAATTCATGTTCTTTTGATGTTGTCATAATATGAGCTATAGTCATTGTTCGACCTGATGCTAATCGTTTTGCTCGTGAGTTGGGCAAATAATTGTATTTTTTTGCAGCGAGTTGAGCGCGTATGCGAGTTTTTTCGCTCACCTCTGGAAATCCATTCAAGGCTCTACTCACAGTCGTTTGTGAAAGGCCTAATATTATTGATAATTTTTTAAGATCAGTTGTATTTTTCAAAGCGCTACCAATTTTTTTATAAGATAATAAATATCATTTATTTAATCATAGACCAATATACTTGTAAATATAATAGGTTATTTAACTTTTTTTAAATAAATCTATTGACTCATTTTTTAATAAGTGTTTATTTCAGTAAATAATTCAAAGCGCTTTGAATGTTTTATTAAGAATAAATATACACTTGAATATATATATAAAGTATTGCTTAATGCGCCTTCGTAATATGAATTATCGAAAGAAAACACAGTTTAGGATTGTTTTCTGGGATTTTAAATAAAACTTTTGGGAGGTACTATATGTCTTTAACTAAAAAATATTTAGGTGTGTCAGCATTTGCTGCATCATTTGCTTTTGCAGGGTTTGCTCAAGCTGATGTTTGTGACACGCCATCAAAGCTTGGCGATATGGGTAGTTTTGCCGGTGACGTCATTACCATTGCTGGATCAATGGAGGGCAAAGATGAAGAAATGCTACTTAACACTGTAAATTGTTTTGAAAAAGCAACAGGTGCTGTTATAAAATATTCTGGATCACGAGATTTTGCAGCTCTTATTGTTGCTGATTTAAGATCTAATAACGCACCAAATATATCAATTTTTCCACAACCTGGACTTGCGGGTGATATGGCTAAAGAAGGTCATTTGGTTCCATTAGGTGATGAATTAGCATCATGGATGACTAATAATTACGGGGCGGGATCGTCTTGGGTTGATTTAGGAACTTATTCTAATGCTGCTGGGAAAAAAGACTTTTACGGATTTGCCTATAAAATGGATCTTAAATCTTTAGTTTGGTATTCTCCAGAGCAATTCGAAGATAATGGTTATGAAATTCCAACAACAATGGAAGGTTTGATTGCATTATCAGACCAAATGGTGGCTGATGGTAATACTCCTTGGTGTATAGGGGTTGAATCTGGTAATGCTACAGGCTGGACTGCAACTGATTGGATGGAAGATTTAATGCTACGTACTACTTCACCTGAAAAGTATGATATGTGGGTTTCCAATGAATTGCCATTTAACAGTCCTGAAGTATTAAATGCTATGGAAGTATATGGTCAATTTTCTCGAAATGATGATTATGTAGCAGGTGGTGCTTCTTCAGTGGCAACCACATTTTTTGGTGATGCTCCTAAAGGATTATTCTCATCGCCAGCTAGTTGCTTAATGCATCGTCAAGCGTCATTCATCCCTGCATTTTTCCCTAAAAAAGGTGAAGAAGTAGCAAATGGTGAAGCTGATTTCTTTTATTTTCCACCATATGAGTCAGCTAATTTAGGCAATCCAGTTCTAGGTGCCGGAACATTGTGGACTATGACAAAAGACTCACCAGCAACAAGAGCATTTTTTGAATTCATGACAGAAGCTTCTGCTCATGAGGCCTGGATGTCTCAAGGTACATTCTTGACTGCACATAAAGGTGCTGATTTGTCAGCATACGCAACTCCTGCTCTTCGTAAGCAAGGTGAGATATTGTCTAATGCAACAACTTTCCGTTTTGACGCTTCAGACTTAATGCCTGGTGCAATAGGGGCGGGTGCGTTTTGGTCTGAAATGACAGCATTTGCAAATGGACAAGATGCTCAAACTACTGGTGATAATATCCAAGCAGCTTGGGATGCTATAAAATAATTCAATAAATAATCTCACATAGGAGCGCAAATTTCTTTTGCGCTCCTATTTTTTAATTTTTACAAAAATTAATGGATATAATAATGCGATCTATAAAACCTGTTGTGGCAAGTAATGGTTTTGCAATTTTACTAACAGTAGTGTTCTTATTACCAACAACAGCTATTTTTTTATATATTTTTACTTCCCCGATTGACACTTTAGCTTCTAATATTGGCTTATGGTTACATGCTGTAAATGAGTGGCCTTTTCCCGAATTTGATACAAAAGAAAGATTTGCAAAAATAGGCTTTGCAATAAGGTCAGTAGTAATTGCGGTAGGTATATCCTTTCTTTATTTTTGGATTTCAAACTGGCTAAACATGAGTCTTGCCCGTTATAAAGAACGAGATTCTATAGGGCGACAATCAAAAATAATTGAAACTATTCAACCTTGGATATTCGTTGGTCCAACTTTAATTTTATTATTGTTATTTTTGTTAATTCCAGCTCTTTCAACGCTGAACTTATCATTTCAAGAATCTGATGGCACAATATCATCAAAAAATTATGCTTTTTTATGGGACTCTAGTGCTTTGGGGTACCTACAGTTTCGATTAGCAATGAGAAATAGTTTAATGTGGCTAATTTTAGTCCCATCAGTTTGTATTATTTTAGGTCTTTTAATAGCAGTTTTGGCAGACTCTGTTAGATGGGGTGTGATCGCTAAAACTTTCATATTTGTGCCTTTAGCGATTTCGTTTGTAGGTGCCGCAGTTATATGGCGTAATATATTTGCTGGAGGTGGGATAGAAGCATTAACCACAATAAATGGTCAAACGCCATCATATCAAATTGGATTATTAAAAGCACTTCTTGGGCATACTGCAGAATATAATGAACCTTTATATAGCCTTAAGTTTTGGGGTAATTTTTTCTTAATGTGGATATTAGTTTGGGTTCAAACTGGATTTGCAATGGTGATTTTTTCTGCTGCTTTACGTGGAGTTCCTGAGGATACAATTGAAGCAGCAACCATTGATGGGGCCAATCCATTTCAAATGTTTTTTCGGGTAAAGCTCCCACAAATTTATTCCACTGTGTTAGTAGTTTGGACTACGTTAGTCATCCTCGTTTTAAAAGTTTTTGATATTCCATACGCTTTATCTGCAAATGATGACGACAAATTACTACTTGCAACAATGATGGAAAATGCTCGGAATAATTGGTCGATTGGTGGTGATAATGTTGATAATCTTTATGCCGCAATTGCAGTTATGTTGATGTTAACTGTAGTTCCTAACATGATATTTAATGGATGGCGTATTAGGCGAGAACAAAAAGAACTTGGTAATTGAGGAAATTAAGTAATGATAACTAAGACACTTAGTAATTTTGTTTTGGCTTTAATTGTGTTTATTTGGGTTGTACCATTTGTTGCTCTTGTATCAACATCTCTTCGATCAGAAACTGAAGCAAAAACTGCTGGCTTTTGGACAGCATTTACGCCAACTGAATTAGGGCACAGATTTAGCACAAATGATAAATCAGATGGGAATAAAGTTTTCTCAATCAAAGGAAATATTTTTGAAAGATTGAATAAAGATAAAAATAGTTTTTTAGTATCGGGTGAGGTTAAATCTATTTTAATAAAACAAAGAATAACAGATCCAGATAACTCTGAAAAAACTAAATTAGTTAAAAAGTTAGTTCCTGCAGGTGAAGTTATGAAAGTTCGTAATGGGGATTTTGTGTTTAAAGGTAACGGTGATTTTACTTGGACATTTTCTAAAGAAACTTCACCAAAACCAAAAAATTTAGATGTTTTTATTAATCAAAATCCAATATTTGGTGCTGATGCATACATTGAAGTGCTTTTTGATAATAAGAATGTTCCTAATGCTTTAATATCATCATTTATTGTTACAATCCCTGCAACAATTATACCGATAACTATAGCAGCTTTTGCTGCATACGCATTTGCATGGATGCAGTTCCCTGGTCGAGATTGGTTGTTTGTAATTGTTGTATCATTAATGGTCGTACCAACACAGTTAGCATTTTTGCCAATTTTACAGGGTTTTAGTGGTATAGCTTCTTGGGCAACAGCTTTAAATCAATGGCTGACTGATTGTGAAATAACGGATAGTTGTCAGGTTGCATCTAAATCTTTTGCAAGCCTTTGGATCACGCATACTGCATTTGGCCTTCCATTAGCGATATATTTACTTCGAAATTATATTGTAGGGCTGCCAAAAGAGTTATTGCAAAGTGCTCGTATTGATGGAGCAAGTCATTTACAAATTTTCACTAAATTAATTATACCTTTATCTGTTCCAGCATTAGCATCATTTAGTATCTTTCAGTTTTTGTGGGTATGGAATGATTTAATTGTTGCTTTATATATCGGGCCAAACAATGCTTCAGATTTAGTTTTTCCAATCAGATTACAAAAACAACTGGGCACCTTCAAAGATCAACTTCATCTTTTAAATGCATCTGCTGTAATTTCTATGATTGTCCCTGTTTTGGTATTTTTATCAATGCAGAGATACTTCATTCGAGGTCTACTAGCTGGGTCAGTGAAAGGGGGCTGAATAATGAGTGATTTGAAATGGTGGGAAACAGCAGTTATCTATCAAATTTACCCACGTTCTTTTCAAGATTCTAATTCTGATGGTATAGGTGATTTACCAGGAATAACATCACGCCTAGATTACATTTCAAATCTTGGGGTGGATGCAATTTGGATAAGTCCTTTTTTTCCGTCACCACAGAAAGATTTTGGTTATGATGTGTCTAATTATTGTGACATAAATCCGGAATATGGCACCCTTAATGATTTTGATATACTCATTAAAAAAACCCATAAGTTGGGCTTACGTTTGATGATCGATATAGTACCCGCTCATTGTTCAGATATGCATCCATGGTTTGAAGAAAGTAGGCAATCTCGAGATAACCCGAAATCAGAATGGTTTCATTGGGTGGACCCAATGCCTGATGGGTCAGCACCAACAAATTGGTTATCTTTTTTTGGTGGGCAGGCATGGTCTTGGGAGCCGCGTCGCCAACAATATTATTTACATAATTTTTTATCCAGCCAACCAAACCTTAATCATGCAAACACAGAAGTAATAAATGCATTTTCGAATATAGCTGAGTTTTGGTTTGATCGAGGAGTAGATGGATTTCGTATGGATGCTGTTCATACAATAAATGCCGATAGTGCTCCATATAAAAACAATCTTGCCGATCCTAACTTCAAAATAGGAAATTTACCTCAAGACCAGCAACCCTTTTTTCGACAATTGCACGATACAGCACAATTAAATCAGTCATCAATTCAGAACTTTATTGAAAGCTTTCGATCCGTTGCTGATAAATATACTGGTGATAGATTTTTAATGGGAGAGTTAGATGGCGATGATGCCGTATTAGCAAGTGAGAATTTTACAGCGCCGGGGCGTTTACATGCAACCTACAATTTTAATTTACTCGAATGGGGTGGGTTGGACGTTGAAGGAATGAAGGCTGCAATTTCGTCTGCTATTTATGCTTTTAATGGAAGTGGTCGACTTACATTTGCTTTTTCAAATCATGATGTACCAAGATCTGCATCACGACAATTAAATCCTCTTGGTTTAAATGAAACACATCAAGAAGCGCTTCAATTATTGTTACTAAAATTAGAAATTAGTTTAATTGGGTCTACTTGCATATATCAAGGTGAGGAACTTGCACTTAGTGATGTTAAAGATATTCCAATTGATCTTATGCAAGACCCATGGGGTAAAGAATTTGCGCCAAATTTCCTTGGAAGGGATACATGTCGTACACCAATGGTATGGGAGCGCTCAAATAACCAATGGGCGGGGTTTTCGGATGCAAAAACCACATGGTTACCTATATCAGATGACCATTTATTGCGAGCTGGATTGGACGAAGCTGCAAGACCTAAATCAATATATAACCAGATTTCATCATTCTTAAAATGGCGGAAAAAGCAACCAGCTATGATGGATGCAAATACTATGAAGCAAATAAATTGTGGTTCAAAACAGATTATTTTTGACCGGATTTCAGATACACAATCATTAAGGTGCTTTTTTGATTTTGAAACTTTAACAGCATCTTTTACGGAGAATTAAATGGCGCAAGTAGAATTAAAAGGCGTTAGTAAGTCCTTTGGTAAAATTGAAGTAATTCGCAACGTTGATTTGGAAATTAATAAAGGTGAATTTGTTGTTTTTGTTGGTCCATCGGGATGTGGAAAATCTACACTTCTAAGATTAATTTCAGGATTGGAAAGCTTAACAACTGGTGATATTGTCATTGCTGATAATGTTGTTAGTGACTTGCCTCCATCAAAAAGAGGTATTGCGATGGTTTTTCAATCATATGCATTATATCCTCATATGACAGTTTTCCATAATATGGCATTTTCACTTGATTTGCAGGGTGTAGCAAAAAAAGAAATTAAAGAAAGAGTCGAGGCAGCAGCAAAAATACTACAAATGGAAGATTTACTTGATAGGAGGCCTGCTGCTTTATCTGGTGGGCAGAGACAAAGGGTTGCAATTGGAAGAGCGATAGTCAGAAATCCTGATGTGTTCCTTTTTGATGAACCATTATCAAATTTGGATGCTGCACTTAGGCATGATACCAGAGTTGAGATTGCAAGATTGCATTCCCAATTAGGCGCTACAACAATTTATGTGACACATGACCAAGTTGAAGCAATGACTTTAGCAGATAAGATCGTCGTGTTAAAAGACGGTGAAGTAATGCAAGTTGGCACACCTATGTCACTATTTAACCTTCCTGAGAATGAGTTTGTAGCTGGTTTTTTAGGCTCTCCTAAAATGAATTTTTTCAATGGGAAGTTATCTAAATCTAAAAATAAGTTACTTGCAAATTTTAAGGGAAATGGTTTTGAGGCAAAGAATATTAGATTAGTCTCAAAGAATAAAACAGATAATGATACTGTTAAGTTGGGAATACGACCACAACATTTATATCTAGATCCTAAGGGTGGTATAATTGGAACGGTTACTCTTATTGAGCATCTTGGTACAGAAACGATTATTGAGTTAATAACCAGTGATAAAACATTATTTAGGTTTACGTCACCAGAACTTCCTAAACTGAAAATTGGTGACACAGCTAACTTCAGCTTTAATAACGAAGCCGCACATTTATTTTAATTTCTCCGAGCTATAAAATTTACCATTTGATAAATTTTTTTCTTGAGTGTATCCTGATTCCAATGTTTATATATATGGGGAGGTATAAATGGCACATTCGACATCAACATTAGGTATAGTATCAGGCCGTCTTGATAGTGAATTACTTGAACAAAACTTTGAAGACCTAAATGCTCCATTGTCAAAGCATGAAGCATTAGTAGCTTCTGATAGATGCTATTTTTGCCATGATGCTCCATGTATGACGGCTTGCCCAACATCCATAGATATCCCATTGTTTATTCGCCAAATAGCTACTGGAACGATTGATGCATCAGCAAAAACTATTTTATCTCAAAACATTTTAGGTGGAATGTGCGCACGTGTATGCCCAACAGAGACTTTGTGCGAAGAAGCATGTGTTCGAGAAGTTGCAGAAGGAAAGCCTGTAGAAATCGGTCGGTTGCAAAGATTTGCAACAGACAACATAATGTCTAAAAATGTACATCCTTTTGATCGAAAAGCTTCATCTGGGAAAACAATTGCAGTTATTGGAGCTGGGCCTGCTGGTTTAGCTTGCGCGCATAAATTAGCAACATTTGGTCATGACGTAATCATATATGAAGCCCGAGAGAAGGGTGGTGGTCTGAATGAATTTGGTATTGCCGCATATAAATCAAATGATGATTTTGCTCAAAAAGAACTTGAATGGCTTTTATCTATTGGTGGAATAAAAATTGAATATGGTAAAAAAGTAGGGTCTGAAATTAACCTTGATCAATTACAATTGGATTATGACGCTATATTTATAGGTATGGGATTGTCTGGTGTGAATTCTCTTAGATGTATTGGAGAAGAACTAGAAAATGTTGATAATGCAGTTAATTTCATTTCTGAGCTTCGCCAAGCAGATAGTTTATTAAATGTAAAAGTTGGCAGAGACGTTGTCGTAATTGGAGGTGGAATGACTGCAGTTGATGCAGCAGTACAATCCAAATTATTAGGTTCTCAAAACGTTTCATTAGTATATCGTCGTGGTAAAAAAGATATGAGTGCTTCAATTTATGAACAAGATTTAGCAACATCAAAAGGAGTTCGTATTATCTACAATGCAACTCCCTTGGAAGTTGTAAAAAATAATTCAACTTTAAATGTAAAATTTGGCTATACAGAAACAATTGACAGTAAACTTAAGCAAACAGGTGAAACCTTTAACCTTGCAGCCAATCAAGTACTTAAAGCAATTGGGCAAAATCTTTCTGAAGAAATAAATTCTTTAAAAATTTCAAACGGTAAAATTTATGTAGATCAAAATGGCCAGACAAATATCTCAAATATTTGGGCAGGAGGCGATTGCGTGACAACTGGTGATGATCTTACAGTAACCGCAGTTGCCCAGGGCAGAGATGCAGCAATTGATATTAACTCACAATTAATGAAACAGATTAAGAAAGAAGGGCAATAATATGGCAGATCTTACTAGTAATTTTGTTGGCATTAAATCACCAAATCCTTTTTGGCTTGCTTCAGCTCCACCCACGGATAAGGAATATAATGTTAGACGAGCATTTGAAGCAGGTTGGGGTGGTGTAGTATGGAAAACCTTGGGATCTGAAGGTCCACCTGTTGTGAATGTAAATGGCCCTCGATATGGAGTTGTTCATGGTTCTGATCGACGCGTTCTAGGTCTTAATAATATTGAATTAATTACAGATAGAGATTTATATAAAAACCTAGAAGAAATTAAAAGAGTAAAACAAGATTATCCTGACCGTGCAATTGTTGTATCATTAATGGTACCTTGTGAAGAAGAGGCATGGAAAGCGATACTACCCCTTGTTGAAGAAACAGGTGCTGATGGCATAGAATTAAATTTTGGTTGTCCTCATGGAATGGCTGAAAGAGGTATGGGCTCTGCAGTTGGGCAAGTGCCTGAGTATATAGAGATGGTTACAAGCTGGTGTAAAAAATATTATTCAAAACCAGTTATTGTTAAGCTTACACCAAACATAACCGATGTGCGTAAGCCAGCTGCTGCTGCCCAAGCAGGTGGAGCTGATGCAGTATCTTTGATAAATACAATTAATTCAATAATTTCAGTAGATTTAGACATAATGGCTCCAAGCCCAACAATTGATGGTAAGGGTACACATGGTGGATACTGTGGACCTGCAGTAAAGCCCATAGCAATGAATATGGTTGCGGAAATAGCTCGTAATCCTGAAACTTCAGAACTACCTATATCTGGGATAGGTGGGATTACTACATGGAGAGATGCTGCAGAATATATGGTATTGGGATGTGGAAACGTACAAGTTTGTACTGCGGCTATGACTTATGGATTTAAAATTGTCCAAGAAATGATAAGTGGTTTATCAGAATGGATGGATGAAAAAGGCTATTCTTCAACGGATGATTTTGTGCGCCAAGCAGTGCCTAATGTCACAGATTGGCAGTTTTTAAATTTAAATTATGTTGCAAAAGCATCAATTAACCAAGATGATTGCATTAGTTGTGGGCGGTGTTACGCAGCTTGTGAGGACACATCTCATCAAGCTATAGAAATGTCTGCAGATCGAAAATTTAGTGTAATCGATTCTGAATGTGTTGCATGTAATCTATGTGTTGAAGTGTGTCCTGTTGAAAGTTGCATAACAATGGTTCAACAAGAACCAGGTATGATTGATCCACGTACAAACAAAGTTGTTGAAGAGAAACATGGTGACTGGACTACTCATCCTAATAACCCAAGTGCTTTTGCAGCTGAATAAAAATCTTTTATGACTTCAGAGCTCAAAGGGCATCTTGCAATGCTATGCTTTTCAGCATTTATTGCAGGATCATTTGCTTTGGGCAGCATGATTTCTTCTGAACTATCGCCACTAATCGTGACAGTAATTAGATTTTCGATTACAGCACTTTTTTTGGGTGGGTTAATTTTTTTCAAACATGATTTGAAAAAAATATATTTCATATCACCTTGGCGATATTTTATACTAGGACTGTGTGTCACATTATATTTTGTATTAATGTTCGAAGCCCTCAAAACAACATCTGCTATTTCATTATCAGTTGAATTTACAATGGCTCCTTTCATAAGTGGGCTATTTGGATATTTAGTTTTGCGTCAGAGAATAAATTTAAGAATATTTACTGCATTAGTGATTGGTGCTTTGGGTGCTATTTGGGTAATTTTTAATGGTGATTTCAATCGGTTAATGGATTTTAGAATTGGCAAGGGGGAGTTATTATTTTTTATTGGGATGTCCTTTTACGCTCTTCACGTGCCTTTAGTGAAAAAGTTCAATTATAATGAACCACCATTAATATTTACATTTGGCATTATAATTGCTGCATTGCTCATATCATTTCTTTTTTCATTAGGCGAAATATTAAATGAAAACTTTATGTTAATCACAAAATATGATCTTCTTATTATTCTATATTTGGCTATTTTTGCAAGTGCAGCTACTTTTTTATTGATCCAATATGCAGCTTTGAAATTACCATCTGTTAAAGTTATGGCACATACTTATTTAACCCCAAGTTGGGTCATAGTTTGGTTTATTATAATTGGTAAAGATGGACCATCTCCATCTGATTATATAGGAATATTTTTTACCATTGTTGCCTTATTACTTCTCTTTAAGGAACAAACAAAAGTATGATTATGTTTTAAGCATTGTGCTGAACATCTTCTTTAAAAATGGTGCAGCTGTCTCAAATGGATCTATATTTTTATTGCTTAATACTGAACGCACTTGAATATCAAAATCAGCATAGTGTTGAGTTGTAGCCCATATTGAAAAGAATAGGTGATGTGGATCTACATTAGAAATTTTACCTTGCTTTGACCAATTGCTAATAATTTTTGCTTTTTCATTTACTAAGTCTTTTAAGGATCCTTGTAGTTCTGGAAGAACATGTGGTGCACCTTGTAAAATTTCATTAGCAAAAAGTTTACTTTCGCGTGGAAAGTCACGCGCCATATTTAATTTTTGGTCTATGTATTTGCAGATTTCCTCTATTGGAGGATTGTTTTCATTTAATTGGTGCAAGGGTTCTAACCACGTTTCCAATAGCTTTTCTAATAAGGTAGTATGTATCGCTTCTTTATTGTCAAAATAATATAAAATATTTGGTTTTGATAAATTTGCTCGATTAGCAATCATATCAATTGTTGATCCTCTAAAGCCAAAATCTGAGAAAACATCCAAAGCAGCCTCTAATATTATATCAGTTTTTTGGCGTTGAATTCTTGTTGTTTTCTTTGTTGTTTCTGATCTGGCCATAAAATGTTTACCTAATTGTTGTTAAGTTAGTGAAAGACCAACACCTTTCAATATAATTGTTTTAACTGATACTTTAGCTGTCTGCCACTGTAGATCTGAAAAAGGTTTGCCAGAATTTAAAGTTTCTATTTGATGTGCAAAATCTGCATAATGTTGCGTAGTAGACCAAATCATATATAAAAGATGTTCTGGATCAATTTTATCCATCTCACCATTATCAATCCACCTTTGGATATGCATACATCTATCTTTTGACCATTCTTTTAATTGGCCTTCTAAGTAATCTTGAATAATTGGTGCGCCCTGAATTATTTCTGATGCCCATACTTTAGAACCATAAGGATGGCTTCGAGCTAAATCCATTTTTTTATCAATATATCTGCTTAGTGCTTCGCATGGACCTAATTCCGTATCGAATGCAGATGCAGCTTCCATCCATATATCGAAAATATTATAAACAACTTGTCTATAAATATCCTGTTTTGTTTTAAAATAATAATGAACATTAGCTTTAGGCAGATTTGCTACATCAGCTATTAGCTGAGTTGTCGCACCAGCAAACCCAGCTTCTGCAAATACTTTTTCAGCTGCATCAAGTATGATTTTCTGATTTTGAGAACGTTTTGCAAATTTCTGAAATGAAATAGTGTCATTTTTCATTACTTTTCCCCAAAAAAAACTTGACCGTTTGGTCAGTATTGTTCAATAATTGACCATACAGTCAAAAAACTGTCAGTCAAGTAAGCTCTGGGGAAGGGAAGTTTAAATGTCTACATTAAATTCCAATTTGCGAATTAACGGAGAAAGACTCTGGAATAGTTTGATGGAAATGGCAAAAATAGGCCCTGGAATTGCTGGTGGAAATAACCGTCAAACATTAACTGATGAAGATAGTGAGGGTCGAGCTTTATTCCAGAAGTGGTGTGAAAGTGCTGGATGCACTATGGGATTAGACCAAATGGGCAATATGTTTGCAACAAGGCCAGGATCAGATTCAAATGCTTTACCTGTATATGTCGGTTCACATTTAGATACTCAACCGACTGGTGGTAAATATGATGGTATACTTGGTGTATTGGGGGGGTTAGAAATAATTAATACTCTAAATGATCTAAACATTCAAACTAAGCATCCTATTGTAGTAACCAATTGGACAAATGAAGAGGGCACTCGGTTTGCTCCACCTATGTTGGCTTCAGGTGTATTTGGCGGAATCCATACACAAGATTGGGCATATGATAGGGAAGATTCTGCGGGCAAAAAATTTGGTGATGAACTGGTTAGGATCGGATGGCGTGGTGAAGAAGAGGTGGGTGCTAGAAAAATGCATGCATTTTTCGAATTGCATATTGAGCAGGGCCCTATTCTAGAAGCTGAAGGTAAGGACATAGGAATTGTTACTCATGGCCAAGGTTTGTCATGGACACAAATTACTATAATTGGAAAAGATAGCCATACTGGCTCAACACCTATGCCAATGCGAAAAAATGCTGGTCTTGCTATGGCAAGAATTTTAGAAAATGTTGACCAAATCGCTTTATCTCATGCACCACATGCAGTCGGTGCTGCTGGTCATATTGATGTGTATCCCAATTCAAGAAATGTTATTCCTGGAAAAGTTGTTTTTACGGTAGATCTTAGATCGCCAGAACTTCATGTAATAGACGATATGGAGCAAAGATTAAGATCTGGAGCCAAGAAAATTTGTGATGATATGGGACTAGAAGTATCATTTGAAAAAGTTGGTGGCTTTGACCCAGTTACTTTTGATGAGAGCTGTGTTTCAGCATTACGTAATGCTGCTGAAAGAATGGGTTATAGTCATATGAATATCATATCGGGTGCTGGGCATGATGCTTGTTGGATTAATGGAGTTGCGCCATCTGCAATGGTTATGTGCCCTTGTGTTGATGGCTTGAGCCATAATGAAGCTGAAGACATTTCAAGAGAATGGGCCGTAGCTGGTGCTGATGTATTGATGCATGCGGTAATCGAAACTGCAGAAATTTTAACATGAAAAATGTAAATAAATATTTTCTATATTTTAAATGGGGGTAAATCATGACTAAAGTTATCAAAGGTGGTACTGTTTGTACTGCTGATCGTGCTTACAAAGCAGATGTTTTGATTGATGGTGAAATAATCAAGCAAATTGGACAAGACCTCAAAGGTGATGAGTATATTGATGCTGAAGGTGCGTATGTTATTCCTGGAGGAATAGATCCTCATACCCATTTAGAAATGCCATTTATGGGAACTACAGCAGCAGAAACATTTGAAACTGGAACTTGGGCAGCAGCTTGTGGGGGAACTACAATGATTGTAGATTTTTGCCTTCCAGGTGCCGATGGTAGTATCAAAAATGCGATAAATGAATGGCACAGAAAATCTGCACCTCAGATTTGTTCAGATATTGGGTATCATATGGCAATTACTGATTGGAACGAAAACGTTTTTGATGAAATGAAAAATGCGGTTGAGATGGGTGTAAATAGTTTCAAACATTTTATGGCTTACAAAGGGGCCTTAATGATTGAAGACGATGAAATGTTTGCAAGTTTTAAAAGATGTGGTGAATTGGGCGCTTTGCCAATGGTTCATGCAGAAAATGGAGATTTAGTAGCAGAATTACAACAAAAGTATTTTGATCAAGGAATAACAGGTCCAGAAGGCCATGCTTATTCAAGACCACCAGAATTGGAGGGAGAAGCAGCTAACCGAGCAATTACTATAGCAGATACAGCTGGCGTACCTTTGTATATTGTCCATGTCTCTTGTGAGCAAACTCATGAAGCAATTAGGCGTGCTCGCCAAAAAGGCATGCGTGTTTATGGGGAGCCTTTAATTCAATTTTTGACCTTAGATGAATCAGAATATTTTAATAAAGATTGGGACCATGCAGCTAGACGTGTCATGAGCCCTCCTTTTAGATCAAAAGACCACCAAGATAGCTTATGGGCGGGGCTTCAATCAGGCTCTTTGCAAGTTGTAGCGACTGACCATGCTGCTTTTAATACAGAACAAAAGCGAGCAGGCAGAAATGATTTCAGAATAATTCCAAATGGCTCAAATGGATTAGAGGAGCGTTTAGCAGTTTTATGGACTGAAGGGGTGGAAACGGGCCGTTTAACACCTGAAGAATTTGTTGCAGCGACATCAACAAATGTTGCAAAAATTCTTAACATATATCCAAAAAAAGGTGCGATTGTTGAGGGTGCTGATGCAGATATTGTTGTTTGGGATCCAAAAATATCAAAAACTATTAGTCCAAGTAATCATCATTCAATTTTAGATTATAATGTTTTTGAGGGCTTTGAAGTAAAAGCTCAATCACGTTTTACATTAAGTAGAGGTGATGTAATTTGGGCATGGGGTCAAAATAGTCAACCCCAACCTGGTCGTGGGAGATTTGTTCCAAGACCAGCCTTCCCATCGGCACAAGTAGCATTAAGTAAATGGAAATCATTAAATTCACCAAGGCAAATCATGCGTGATCCTCTAAATATTCCGGCAGGTATCTAAATGAATAAAAGCGTAATATCTGCTACTGACCTTTCGCTAACATATGAAACAAACGATGGTCCTGTTCACGCACTTCAAGATATTGATCTTAATATAAAAGAAGGTGAATTTGTTTCTTTTATTGGCCCTTCTGGCTGTGGGAAAACTACATTATTGCGGGTTATTGCTGATTTGGAATCACCAACCAAAGGTATGATTGAAGTTAATAACATGACTGCATCACAAGCTCGAATGAAACGTGCATATGGGTATGTTTTTCAAGCGGCTGGATTATATCCTTGGCGGACAATTGGAGGAAATATTAAACTTCCTCTTGAAATAATGGGCTACAATAAGATTGAGCAAGAAGAGCGTGTGTCTCGCGTTTTGGAGCTTGTTGAATTAACGGGATTTAATAAAAAGTTTCCTTGGCAGCTATCTGGTGGAATGCAACAACGCGCAAGCATTGCGCGAGCACTTGCATTTGACGCTGATATATTACTTATGGATGAACCTTTTGGTGCATTAGATGAGATTGTCCGTGATCATTTAAATGAACAACTATTAAAATTGTGGAATACTACAAAAAAAACTATATGTTTTGTAACGCATTCTATTCCAGAAGCAGTGTTTTTATCTTCTAAGATTGTAGTAATGTCGCCTAGACCTGGTAGAATTTCAAAAGTTATAAAGAGTAATTTACCAAATGACCGCACACTTGATATTCGTGAAAGTAAAGAGTTCTTGGATATTGCTGCTCAAGTAAGAGAAGTATTGCGAAAAGGCACAGCTGATGAATAAGGCAAAAGATCTTTGGCATTTAATAGGACCAATATTAACTATTCTTATAGCTATTACAGCTATTTGGTATGTATCTGCAGTTTGGCTAAATTCTGCATGGGCATATGACAAAGCAAAAAGAGCTAATGTCACTATTTCATTTTCTGAAATGGTATCTGATACCATGATCCAACAAAAACCCTTACTACCTTCTCCACATCAAGTAATCAAAGAAATATATAAAACAACTATTCTTAAAAAAGTAACCTCAAAAAGGTCATTAGTTTGGCATGGCTGGATTACACTTTCAGCTACTTTACTGGGCTTTATGTTTGGAACTACTTTAGGCATTTTATTAGCTGTTGGTATTGTTTTTAGTAAATCGATGGATATGTCTGTAATGCCCTGGGTTATTACAAGTCAAACTATTCCCATACTTGCAATTGCTCCAATGATTATTGTTGTATTAAATGCAGTAGGTGTTTCTGGTTTGCTACCTAAAGCAATTATTTCAATGTATCTTTCATTTTTTCCAGTTGTGGTTGGAATGGTCAAGGGCTTGAGGGCACCTGATAAAATGCAACTAGATCAGATGCATACATGGAGCGCACCAAAGGCAACATCATTCTGGAAATTACGTTTACCGAGCTCAATGCCATATCTGTTTGCTTCATTAAAGATTGGTGTAGCTGCATCCTTGGTGGGAGCAATAGTGGGAGAGCTTCCAACAGGGGCAGTTGCAGGTTTGGGTGCACGTCTACTTGCTGGAAGTTATTATGGGCAGACTATTCAAATCTGGAGTGCTTTAATATGCGCTGCTATTCTAGCTGCTACTTTGGTTGCAATAATTGGTATTATTGAAAAAATTACCCTTCGTAAAATGGGAATTCAATTATGATTTGGATAATTGGAGCAATATTTTTTTGGATAATATTTTGGGCAATTAATATTCAATTATCAAAGATTGAATCAAATAAATTTATCAAATTATTAGTACCAACATTATTTGGCTTCTCTATATTAATTTTATGGGAAGGGTTCGTCAGAGGATTTGATGTAAGCCCTATTTTATTACCAACCCCGACTGCAATCGCAATACGGTTTTCACAGAGTTTAAATATTTTATGGGTGGATTTTGTTCAAACATTCATAAAAGGTGCATTGTCGGGATATTTAATTGGATGTATTGCTGCATTTATAACTGCTGTAGCAGTAGACAAATCTAGTTTTTTGAAAAGAGGACTTTTGCCTGTTGGAAATTTTGTTGCAGCTTTGCCAATAATTGGAATGGCCCCTATCTTGGTAATGTGGTTCGGTTTTGACTGGCACTCTAAAGCTGCAGTTGTAGTAGTAATGGTTTTTTTTCCTATGTTAGTAAATACTGTCGCAGGACTGAACGCTAAAGATAATATCCAACATGATTTAATGAAAACTTATGGCGCTAATTATTGGCAAAACTTATTAAAATTAAGTTTACCTTCTGCAATGCCTTTTATTTTTAATGGATTGAAAATTTGCACTACATTGGCTTTAATCGGAGCTATAGTTGCTGAATTTTTCGGATCTCCTACAAGAGGAATGGGTTTTAGAATTTCTACCGAAGTAGGACGACTATCGCTTGACATGGTTTGGGCGGAAATAACAGTGGCGGCCCTTGCGGGGTCGGCATTTTATGGGATGATGGCCCTAATCGAGAAGGGTGTAACCTTCTGGCATCCATCACAAAGAAAATAGACTAATAACAAATGGGAGAAAACTATGAAGAATATATTTAAGATAGTAATAGCGGGTGCGTTTATGCTTAGTGCGCCTGTTGTTCAAGCTGATGATGACGTAACTCTTCAGCTTAAATGGGTAACACAAGCTCAATTTGCTGGATATTATGTTGCTCTAGATAAAGGGTTTTACAAAGATGAGGGCCTAAATGTAACAATTAAGCCTGGTGGACCAGACGTTGCACCTGCGCAAGTTATTGCGGGTGGTGGTGCCGATGTAGTTCTTGATTGGATGCCATCAGCATTAGCATCTCGTGAAAAAGGACTGGATCTTGTAAATATTGCGCAACCATTTAAATCATCAGGTATGTGGTTAACATGCAGAAAAGATGCAGGTATTTCATCACCTGCGGACTTTGCTGATAAAACTTTAGGAGTTTGGTTCTATGGTAACGAATTTCCATTCTTAAGTTGGATGAGTAAATTAGGATTAAAAACTGATGGTTCTGATGGTGGTGTCACTGTTCTTAAGCAAGGTTTTAATGTGGATCCAATTTTGCAAGGACAAGCAGCATGTGTATCTACAATGTCGTATAATGAATATTGGCAGGTAATCGATGCGGGTCTTTCTGCTGATGACTTGGTTGTTTTCAAATATGAAGATGAGGGTGTATCAACATTGGAAGATGGGATGTATGTTCTTGGAGAAAACTTAAAAGACGCTGCCTTTAAAGATAAAATGGTGCGATTTGTTAGAGCGTCCATGAAAGGCTGGAAATATGCTGAAAATAACGTAAATGAAGCCGCTGACATAGTTCTAGATAATGATGCATCTGGTGCTCAAACTGAAAAACACCAGAGACGAATGATGTCTGAAGTTAGTAAATTAACTGCTGGCTCAAATGGTGCTTTGGATTCTATGGATTATGAGCGAACAGTAGAATCTTTATTAAATGGTGGATCAGATCCAGTAATCACAAAAGCTCCTGAAGGTGCTTGGACGTCTGAAATCACTGACATAGCATTAAATTAAAATAAAAAAATGGAAAGTAGGGAAACTTACTTTCCATAGAATATTGATAAAATTTCAAAACCCATAGATTTATTATTTTTCAAAAACGTCTTTAAGTTAAACTTAATAGATTGTTGTGTTAGCATTATCTATATAAGATTTATTTATTATAATGGTTAGAAGCAAATTAATTACTTTTAATTTAATCTATATTTTAGGTAAGAAAGTTTAATAAATGTCTATTTTCCTAGAAAACTTTTACATTATTGGATTTGTCTTTTTGGGAGCATTGATTTTATTTTCTAACAGAAAAAAAACTGTACCATTAAATTCTGATTTAAGTGTTTATGACGAAAAAATTAAACACTTAGAGGTTGAAATTAGAACTTCTGTAACTGATGCATCAAAATTTAAAGCTTTAGCTGAAGAGCGAAAAGCAGAAGCAGATAAATTAAATCAAGATCTTTCAAAGTTACGCAATAAGTTAGATTTTGAAAATGAAGAAAAAACTAACTTATCCAATAAAGTTTCAGAATTAATTGCGCAAAGTCATGCTGAGCGAAAATCATCTGAAGAAAAAATTCAAATTCTTACTCAATTTCGAAAAGACATGGAAACCAAATTTAAAGAATTGGCTTCTGAAGCTCTTCAAATTCAAGGCGAGAATTTTTCTAAGTCTAATATTGAAAAATTAGAAGCTACATTACTTCCTCTAAAAGAACATGTAGGACATTTTGAAAAAGAATTACGTCAAGTTCATGAAGAAACTGTAAAAGATAGAGAGCGATTAAAAGCAGAAATAAATCAATTATCAAAAAAATCTGACCAAATATCACAAAATGCATTGGAATTATCAAAGGCACTAAAGGGAGATAGTCAAATGCAAGGTGCTTGGGGTGAGATGATATTAGAAAGCATTCTTGAAAAATCTGGATTAAGAGTTGGTGAAGAATACGAAGTTCAAGCGCATAGAAAAAATCAAGATGGAGAGCGATTGAGGCCAGATGTTGTGGTTAACCTGCCTGGTGGTAAAACTTTAGTAATTGATAGCAAAGTTTCTTTAGCTGCATATACTGATGCAGTAAATTCTGAAAATGAAATTGATACGATTGAAGCTCAAAAAAGACATATTGTTTCAATTAGAAGTCATATTAATGGTCTTTCTGCTAAAGGTTATCAATTCGCGGAAAATTCATCTGTAGATTATGTAATCCTTTTTATTCCAATCGAGGGTGCCCTTTCAGAGGCATTACGAATGGATGGTAGAATAACTGAATATGCCATGGAAAAAAATATCACTATAGCAACTCCCACAACTTTAATGATGGCATTAAAAACAATTTCTAATGTTTGGGATGTTGAACGTAGAAATAAAAATGCAGAATTAATAGCTGATAGGGCTGGGAAACTTTATGATAAAGTCAGTGGATTTATTCTAAACATGGAAAAAGTTGGGGAGAGGTTAACCCAAGCTCAGGATTCTTATGAAGTAGCATTTAATCAATTTTCAAAAGGGCGTGGTAATGTACTTGCGCAAGTTGAAAGTCTGAAAACACTTGGTGCAAAAACTACAAAATCTATAAATACAGAATTTGATAAGTCTGAAGAAATAGAGAAGACTGAAAAACTTTAAATTAAAAATTAAATAATACTTAATAAACTTGGAAATATAATGATAGATTTATATACATGGACAACCCCAAATGGGCGTAAAATATCAATTCTACTTGAAGAACTTGGAGTGCCATATGAAATCCATTCTATAGATTTGTCAAAAGATGAACAGTTTACTCCTGAATTTACTAAAATTTCACCAAATAATAAAATACCTGCCATAGTAGATAGAGAAACAGGAGTGCAAATGATGGAAACAGGTGCCATCATGATTTATCTGTCAAATAAATATGGTCAATTTCAATGTGAAGGAAAAGAATATTGGCGGATGATAGAATGGCTTATGTGGCAAATGGGTGGCTTTGGTCCAATGTTAGGACAAGTTCACCATTTTGTTAAATATAATAAAGGTAAATCTAAGTATAGTGAACAACGGTATTATGACGAAGCGCATCGACTTTATACTGTTCTAAATAAACAGCTAGAAGGTCGCGATTATATTGCTGGAGATAACAAAGGATCTTACTCTATTGCTGACATGGCCTGTTGGCCATGGGTATCAAGGTTTGAATGGCAAGAAATCGATCTTAATTTATATCCAAATGTTAAAAAATGGTATGTTAAGATTTCAAAAAGACCTGCTGTAATAAAAGGCTATTCAATTCCTAAGTTTGTAACCGAAATACCAACAACATAGATATGGTATTACAAAATCGAAAGTTAATATGATTATTTATGGCCTTGAGACATGTACGCTCTGCCAACGAGCGAAGAAAACATTAGAGGATAATGGAATTAGTGTTTCTTTACGTGATGTTAGGGCAGAACCTCTTCTTGAAACAGAATTAATTGAACTTATTAATGAGTTTGGCGATAGATTGGTTGATCGAAAATCTAATGACTATCGTTCTTTAAGTTTATGGCTGAGAAATTCTGAAGTAGATGTGCAAATATCTTCACAACCTAAAGTTATGCATAGACCAGTTATCAAGAATAAAAATAAATTTTATCTTGGATGGAATGATGCTATTAAAAATGAATTAATATAATAAAAATTGCAATTTATTGGATAATAGCTCTTTCCCATTCTTTTATAAAAGTTTGTCTTTTTAGCTTATCTAAATAGGTCATTAATGCAGGTTCAAGTATTATAGTTTGCTGACCTGGTTTTAAGATCAAAGGTGGAAGAGCATGTGTTTGATCTGTTTTTTGTGAAGTCTGATTATTTAAAAGGTGTTGCATAAATTTTTCAGAAACTTTTAAATTAGTAGTAGAGTTAGATACCATCGCAGTTCGCATCATATTTGTGGGAAAGTCTGCTGGGAGTATTATTTCAATTTCATTGGATTGCTTTTTTCGTGCTTCTGCATAACTTCCTAGTACATTGTATGCCACTACTATTTTCCCGCTAACTAGATCATCAATCATATCACCTGAACAACAATATAATTTTGTTCCTAGCCCACCCATTACTTCCATTAATCTCCAAAAAGTTTCTGATGTGCGTGCGTCTTGGGTGGCGAATAAATATCCAAGGCCAGACTTTCTTACATCATAAGTACCAATTCTATCTTTAAAAAAAGTTGGTCTAGATCGAAGCTCTTTTATCAAATCTTGACGGGTTGTAGGTATTTCACGGTTTTCAAAAGCTTTCTTATTTAATACAATTGCTGCAGGTTCAATCGTAAACGCAAATAAACTTTGTCGCCATTTGGCCCAACTTGGGTGAGTTAACTGATTAATTTTTTTTGCAAATCCATCGTTTACTAATTTAAGCTGTAGATCCATGGCGCTAGAAATTATTAAGTCATACTTTTCTGGAGATTTCCTAAAAATTTTATCTAGTGAGGCTGTACCAGTAACAAAATATTCAATTTTGATATCTTTATTATTTTTTATGAAGCTTTCTATTATAGGCTCAAAAAATATGGTATCAGTACTGGATAAAATACGTAATGTTTTAGTTTCAGTGCCTATTGAAAAAACTTTTTCATCTTCCCATTCCGCTGCAGTTAAAGCCTTTGTAAAAAGCATTAATATTAGAACGATAAAATTGCGCATGCACCACCTATTTCGTGATTTGAAAGTTTTAGTTTGCCATTATGAGCATTAACTACATCTTGAACTATAGTTAGTCCAAGGCCAGAACCAACAATGCCGTTTGAATTTTTACCTCTTGTAAAGCGTAATGTAAGCTTATCCAATTCCTCAGGAGGGAACCCTGGGCCTTGATCTTGAATTTCTAGACAAGATCCAGAGTTCGCACCCAAAGTAATAGTAATCATGCCATCATGAGGTGAGTACTTTAATGCATTATCAATTAAATTACGTATGGCATTTTGTATCAAAACAAAATCACCATTAATTTCAACAGAACTAATCTGGATAAACTTTAATTCAATATCTTTCATATTTGCTATTGGTTCAAAATTTATAATTAAGTTTTGTACTAAAGTGTTTAAATTAATTAATTCTTTTTGAAGTTTATCAGACCTAAAGGTTATCATAGCATGGTCTAGAAGTTGACTTGCTGCTCTCGATGCCTCGTCAATTGCTCTTACCATAGATCTTAACGCATCGCGATTTTCTTTTTTGCTCACACGTTGAAGAGTGGCGTCTGCATACGAACGAACTGTTGCTAAAGGGGTTCTAACTCTATGCGCTGCTTCTGCTATAAAGTCTTCTGACTGTTTAAGTGATAAATCAAGCCTATTCATAAGTTTATTAAGTGAAGTAACTAATGGAAACATCTCTGAAGGAACTTCTTTTTCAAATGGTCTAAGGTCTTGGGGACCACGTTTTGTGACTGACGATGCTAATCTCATAAGAGGACTAATTGTTGTTGCTGTAGCCCAATAAGATAAGAATGTTACTAATATAAAAAAACCAGAGCCAAATAGTGCAACATTTTTTGATATGGTATTTAATGTTCTAGATAAGGCATCTTGTGTTTGTGCAATAGAAACAGATATTATAATTCGCTCTTTTTCACCAATTAATATTCTATTTGCGCTGGCTACTCTTGCGGTCGTATTTTTATATTTAATTGTTCGAAAAGTGCTTATTTCTGAATTAATTTTAGATGATATGGGTAGATCTTCATATCCTGAAATAAGAATGCCATCGCTATGTATTGAATAGAAAACACGATCATCGAGCTTTGTATCTAACATTGATAACGATGCATATGGAAAATCCACCTCAACTGTCCCGTCGTGAATAACTGCAGCATCTAATATTGAAGAAAGTGATGCTTCTAATATATCATCTTGTCCATTTTGTGCTATTTGAGCTGCATAACCGCGAACAATAAAAAACAATATAATTCCAAGAATGGCTGCGCCAGTTATTAAAGTTACCATAAGTCTATTCTGAAGTGATCCAGATACTTGTATTTTATCAGTCATCATCAAGCCTATACCCTAGTCCTCTATGGGTACTTATTTTTAATGATGTTTTTTCCAGATGTTTTCGAAGCCTTCCTATGTATACCTCGATAGCGTTATCTGAAACATCTTCATCAAAAGCAAAAAGGCGATCTACAAGTTTCTGTTTTGAAAAAATTTGTCCACGGGCATTTAATAGCAATTCAAATAATCTTAATTCTCTATTTCTCAAATTAATCATTTTTCCTTTGATGGAAAGTTGCCCTGCTAAAGGATTAAATGACACGTCCCCAAATTTGAGTATTGGTTGAGTTGTTCCAGATTTTCGCCTCAAAACTGCTCTACATCTTGCGTCTAATTCAGCATGATCAAATGGTTTCGTCACATAATCATCAGCACCTAAATCTAGAATATTGATTCTATCAGAGACTTGAGAACGAGCAGTCAAAACTATAACAGGAGTGTCTTTTTTTCTGTTCCTATGATGCTTAAGAAAGCTTCGACCATCACCATCTGGAAGCATTATATCAAGTAAAATTAAATCGTATTCGCCAGTATCAGAGTAGGCTATCGCATCTTCTAATTTATCTGCATGATCAATAACATGCCCATCTAACTTAATGCGAGAACATATCGCATTTGCTAGCTCATGATTATCTTCAACCAATAGATATTTCATTTTTGAACAGACGTTTATTTTATATGACAGGTTAATGACAGGTTAAAATGTTTAGTTATACAAGTTGGCCTGTTTATAGGTCACTTGTCAAATGGGAGGATAACATAATGACATTTAAATTGGGTAGAAGAGCCCTCGTAGCCAGTGCTGTTGCAGCACTTAGCTTTGGTGCACCTGTTTTAGCAGATGGCCATAAAGTTCTAGATAGTATTCATTTCTTAATTCCTGGTGGAGCAGGAGGTGGCTGGGATGGTACAGCTCGTGGAACTGGAGAAGCATTAACAAATGCTGGACTAGTAGGATCAGCATCTTTTGAAAACATGTCTGGTGGTGGTGGTGGTAAAGCTATCGGTTATTTGATTGAAAATGCAGATAGTAACCATGGAACACTTATGGTGAATTCAACGCCTATTGTAATTCGTTCTCTAACAGGTGTTTTCCCGCATAATTTCCGTGACTTAACTTTAGTTTCTGGAACTATAGGTGATTATGCCGCAATGGTTGTAGGTAAAGATAGTCCAATTAATTCTATGGCTGATCTTATAGCTGCTTACGATGCTGATGCTTCTGGCACAGCTATAGGTGGTGGATCTGTACCAGGTGGTATGGACCATTTAGTTGCTGCAATGGTAATGGAAGCTGCAGGAAAAGATGCTCTTGGAGTAAAATATATTCCATATGATGCAGGTGGTAAAGCTATGGCTGCTTTACTTTCGGGTGAAATTTCAGCCTTATCAACAGGGTTTTCAGAAGCCGTTGACCTTGCAAACGCTGGAGAAGTGAAGATTATTGGTGTTACATCAGATGCGCGTGTAAGCGCTGCTCCAGACGCAATGACAATGAAAGAACAGGGTATTGATACTTCGTTTGTAAACTGGCGTGGCTTCTTTGGAGCTCCAGGCCTACCAGCTGATAAAACTGCACAATATCAAGACGCCATTGAAAAAATGTATGCAACACCTGAATGGGAAACTGTTCGTGCCCGAAATGGTTGGGTAAACATACATAATTCTGGTGATGACTTTAGAGTGTTCTTAGAGGCACAAGAGCAAGTTATCGGTGATTTAATGAGAAAGCTTGGCTTCTTATAATAAAAAAGTGGCAAAGCGGGTCTCCGCTTTGCCAGCATTAAAGGGAATATTTTATGGCACTTGATCGTTGGATTGCATTAATTTTATTAGGATTTTGTATCATTTATGGATATACAGCATGGTTTGCTATGGATGTTGGGCTTGCTCCATTTATGAAAAGAAATCCTGTATGGCCAAGTACCTTTCCCAAAATTCTATCAATCTTAGGTGCTACAGCGTCTTTAATTATTCTTTTGGGCTTTGAAAAAAATAAAGAAAAGGTCACGGATATCGATTATCGCCGTTTACATGAATATAAATTAGGGCAAGCAATATTATTACTGTTACTTATGGTTGTCTATGCATTATTTTTACGTCCTGCAGGTTTCATGATTTCTACTGGTTTGTTCTTAATTTTAGGAAGTGTGATTTTAGGTGAGCGTAAATTGTATATAATGATACCAATAGCATTAATATTGACATTTTTTGTTTGGTACCTAGTTCAAGAAGTACTAGGAATATATATGCGTCCATATCCCGCTTGGCTGGGAGGGTGATATGTTAGAAGGTATTCTTTTAGGTTTGCAAACCGCCTTTTCTATTCAAATGTTGTTAATGGTAATAGGTGGTTGTTTAATAGGTACTTTTATAGGAATGCTTCCAGGTTTAGGACCTATGTCAATAATTGCCATAATGATACCCGTTGCAATATCTATGGGCGATCCTGCCGCTGCAATTATTTTACTTGCTGGAGTATATTATGGAGCTATTTTTGGTGGTTCTACCTCATCTATATTATTAAATGCTCCAGGTGTTGCGGGTACAGTTGCAACCAGCTTTGATGGCTATCCATTGGCAAAAAAAGGCCAAGCTGGAAAAGCATTAACGGTTGCAGCAATAGCTAGTTTTTGTGGCGGTACCATAGGAGCTGTTTTACTTATGGTTTTTGCTCCAGCCCTTTCGTCTGTTGCACTATTGTTTCATTCTGCTGAATATTTTGCTTTGATGGTTGTAGGCCTATCGGCAATTGCAGCTTTTGCAGGAACTGGACAAGTTTCCAAAGCATTATTGATGACTGTAGTTGGCTTGATGCTCGGTACTATCGGTGAGGGAACAATGTTTAGCTTACCACGCTTTACCATGGGAATTATGGACCTTCAATCAGGTTTAAGCTTTGTTACATTAGCGATGGCGATGTTTGCTTTGCCTGAGGCTCTTTTTCTTGTCTTAAACCCTCCGAAACCAGGTGCAGGAAAAAGTGAAGAAATCAAAGAGCTAGGCATTACACGACAAGAAGCTAAATCCATTGCACCAGTTATTGGTAGGCAATCCATTCAAGGCTTCTTTATTGGAGTACTGCCAGGAGCAGGTGCAACGATCGCAAGTTTTCTTGGATATGCAGTAGAGCGCAATATTGCATCAAAAGATGAGCAAAAAGAATTTGGCAAAGGATCAATCAAAGGCCTAGCTGCCCCAGAAACTGCTAACAATGCAGCGTGTACAGGTTCTTTTGTTCCACTTTTAACCCTTGGAATTCCTGGTTCTGGAACAACTGCTATTCTTTTGGGTGCATTAATTGCGTTAAATGTTACGCCTGGACCAAGATTGATGATTGATGAGCCGCAAATATTTTGGGCAGTTATAATTTCAATGTACATTGGTAACGTCGTACTATTAGTACTAAATTTACCTTTAATCCCATACATTGCCAAAATACTTACTATTCCAAGAAATTATCTTATTCCATATATTTTGTTTTTTACTTTAATGGGTGCATACATTGGACAAAATAACGCAACAGAATTATTAATATTGGTTGGGTTTGGTGTTTGTGCAACAGCCTTGAAATTTGCAGATTATCCTTTGGCGCCATTATTGATTGGGTTTATACTTGGCGGTATGCTCGAAGATAATTTTGCACGGTCAATGCAATTATATGATGGTATTGCCTTTATTTTGCAACGCCCAATGACAATGGTTTTATTAGGCATCGCGATTTCATTAGTACTTTTACCTACCCTCAGAGCAAAGCGTGCAAAAATTCGCTCTGAGGGTATTGCTGAAGGTGATTAGTCTCTGTTTATAAATTTTGATCAAATGGCTTAACAGAACGTGTATACAAATATGAAAAATTTACGCTTAAAAGACGCAATTACTTATCCAATGAAGTATTAAATTTTAATTGAAAACCTTATACAATAAGTTACTTGATCTTTGTGTAACACACTGTAATTATGTACATCTTATTATGATATTAAATATACAATTGGGAGGTTTTATATGTTTCATAAATTACTTTTAACGGCAGCAGCAGTAGCAGCTTCCACGGTGACCGTTTCTGCGGAAACAATCCGATGGGCAAGGGCGGGTGATGCTATTACTATGGATCCGCATGCTCAAAATGAAGGTGCAACGCATGCAATGAATCATCAAATTTATGATTCATTGTTACAGCGTGACATGTCTGGTGCTATAATACCATCTTTAGCGCTTAGCTGGGCAGCCTTGGCGGATAATCCAAATGTATGGCGCTTCAATCTACGTCAAGGCGTATCATATCATGATGGGGCAGCTTTCGATTCCGAAGATGTTGTCTTTTCATTAAATCGTGCAATGGCTGATGGTTCTGAAATGAAAGAGCTATTGTCATCAGTAAAAGATGTAAGAGCCGTTGATGCTCACACGGTAGATATTGAAACAAATGGGGCTAACCCATTATTGGTTAATAACCTAAGTAATATGTTTATGATGGATAAAGGTTGGGCAACAGCTAATGATGTTTTAACACCACATGATGTCGCTAAGAATGAAACAAATTTTGCGACAATGAATACAAACGGCACTGGGGCATTTATGCTCGTAAGTCGTGCTGTTGATGAAAAGACAGTTTTAAAAGCTAATCCTAATTACTGGGGTAAAGATTTATATCCAAACCAAGTAACTGATATTATTTATACACCTATTCAATCTGCTGCAACGCGCGTTGCTGCTTTATTGTCAGGTGAAGTCGATATTATACAAGATGTTCCTGTGCAAGATTTAGGACGTGTTTCTGGGACTGATGGTTTAAGTGTAGCTACAGCAGCTCAAAACCGGGTTATATTCTTTGGCCTAGATACTGTTGAAGGTCCAACTAGCAATCTTAAAGTGCGTCAGGCAATGAACATTGCAATTAATCGTGATGCGATAAAGAAGATTGTTATGCGTGATCAGTCAGATCCTACAGGCGTTATTATGCCACCATTTGTAAATGGATGGACTGAAGCTTTGAATAAATACCCTGATTACAATGTTGATGCTGCAAAAGCATTAATGGCTGAGGCTGGATTTGCTAATGGATTTGATATTACATTAAATTGTCCAAATGACCGCTATGTAAACGATGAAGCAATATGCCAAGCAGCTGTTGGTATGATGGCTAGAATTGGAATAAATGTAGCACTTGATGCAAAACCTAAAGCGCAACACTTTCCAATTGCTAAAGGTGGAGATGCACCTTTCTACATGTTAGGATGGGGTGTTCCGACTTTTGACTCTCACTATATATTTAATTATCTAGTACATACTCAATCAGACAAACGAGGTTCATGGAACCCAACTGGTTACTCAAATGCTGATGTTGATGCTATGATTGTTAGTCTTGAAGCGGAAACTGATTTAGCAAAGCGTGATGCAACAATTGCGAAAATTTGGGCCGCTGTACAAGAGGCGCAAATGTATCTTCCTATACACAACCAAGTTTTAAACTGGGGTATGAAAAATAATATTGATTTTGATGTTCAGCCTGAAGATCAACCTCATTTTCAGTTCCTTAAATTTAAATAAATCATTTTGCAGCAGCCTTTTGCATTTAAGGCTGCTGCAAGTAAATTTTTATTATAAATTATTTTTTTAATTACTTTCATTTAATGGAGAATCTTTTGTTGTGATTGGATTGCCAATCATAACTAATGAGAAAATATCATGCTTGTAATAATATTTAGACGCCTTGGGCAATCAATTTTAGTATTATTCATTGTTGCGTTAATTTCTTTCTTAATTTTTCGTTATGTTGGGAATCCTGTTGATAATCTCATGGGCCAGGAAGCAACATTGGCTCAACGTGCTGCTCTAATAGAAGCATTAGGTTTAAACGATCCATTTTATAAACAGTACTTTAATTTCATATGGAAAGCACTTCAGTTTGATTTTGGTAATTCTTACAGGGGCGCGTTGCCTGTTTCAGAGCTCATAGCAAGCAGATTACCTGCAACAATTGAATTGGCAGTTACCTCAGCTTTCTTTGCGTTAGTTTTAGGCGTTATCATCGGAATTTATACAGCTATCAATCGAGGTGGTTATATAGCGAACTTGATTTTATCAACATCTCTCATTGGGGTATCATTGCCAACTTTTCTAATTGGTGTTTTGCTCATATGGTTGTTTGCAGTTGAGCTTAAATGGTTGCCATCATTTGGGCGTGGAGATGTTGTCCAACTTGGATGGTGGTCAACAGGTTTCTTAACTATATCTGGAATTAAGTCCCTTGTTTTACCTAGTATTACTTTAGGGCTTTATCAGTTAACGTTAATTATGCGTTTAACACGTTCAGAAATGCTTGAGGTAATGCGACAAGATTATGTACGCTTTGCAAAGGCATTAGGACTTTCATCAAAACAAGTGAATTTTAATCATGCGCTTCCAAATACACTTGTGCCAGTTATTACAATAGCTGGATTGCAGTTAGGTTCTATTGTTGCTTTTGCAATTATTACTGAAACTGTATTTCAATGGCCGGGTGTTGGCCTGCTCTTTATTAATGCTGTATATTTTGTTGATATACCTGTTATGAGCGCCTATTTGCTTCTTGTTGGAGTTTTGTTTGTTATCATTAATTTAATTGTTGATTTATTATATTTAGCCATCGATCCGCGTTTGCGCGATAGTAATTCAAGTGAATAGGTAAAAAAATGGAAAGATTTTTTAAATCAGACTTCTTTTATGATTTTTTGAGGGCTCCAGTGGCGATCATATCCTTTTGTGTAGTGGCACTTCTTGTCTTGAGTGCAATATTTGCTCAATTTATTGCACCAACAAATCCATTTGATCCAGCAAGTTTAGAGCTAATGAATGGGTTTACGCCTCCAATGGAACCCAATATGTTTACTGGAGATGTCTTTTTACTTGGAGCAGATGATCAAGGTAGAGATCTATTTTCTGCAATCCTTTATGGCCTTCGTATATCACTTTTCGTTGGAATAATGGCAGTCTCTCTAGCAATGGTCATGGGTGTATTATTAGGATTAATAGCGGGCTATGTAGGAGGTTGGTTAGATAATCTAATTATGCGACTTGCAGATATTCAAATGACTTTTCCTTCAATTCTAATAGCAATGTTGATATTTGGTGTGGCTCGTGGGCTTTTACCACCTGAATTAAGATATGAGATGGCCATAACAGTATTAATAATATCCATTGGTCTATCCGAATGGGTACCATTTGCTAGAACTGTAAGAGGTACAACAATGGTTGAAAAAGAAAAAGAATACGTTGCTGCAGCTCAATTAATTGGACTTAAAAGGTGGCAAATAATGATTAGGCATATTTTGCCAAATGTGCTTGGCCCTGTACTGGTTATAGCGACAATAACTTTTGCTTTAGCAATCATTGCAGAAGCTTCACTATCTTTCTTGGGTGTAGGTGCGCCGCGAACAGAACCAAGTTTGGGAACTTTGATAAGAGTAGGGCAAGATTTTTTATTCTCAGGTGAATGGTGGATTTTATTATTTCCTGCCTTAACATTGTTAGCGCTTGCATTGGCAGTTAATTTGCTTGGTGACTGGCTCAGAGATACATTAAACCCGAGGCTCAAGTAATGGATGATAATTTACTTGAAGTTAGAAATATATCTGTAACTTTCAAAAACCGCTATGGAACATTAAAAGCACTTGATAATTTATCGCTAAATGTAAAAAAAGGTGAAATTTTAGGTTTAGTTGGTGAATCTGGCGCTGGTAAATCTATGACAGGTGCTGCAATTTTAGGCTTGATAGATCCCCCAGGACATATGTCTAGTGGTGAAATTTGGTATAAAGGTAAGTGTATAAACGATGCACATGAAGCAATTAGGGGTCGTGAAATTTCTATGATTTTTCAAGATCCATTAATGAGTTTGAATCCGTTGAGGAGAATTGGAGATCAACTTCTTGAAACGATTTTAACGCATATGAATGTTACAAAGTCAGAAGCAATTAAGAGAGCAAGAAAAGGTTTAGAGGAAGTTGGTATTGATCCAAATAGACTCAACTCTTACCCACATACATTTTCAGGTGGAATGCGTCAAAGGGTTGTTATTGCATTAGCTTTAGCTCCTGAGCCTTCATTAATTATTGCTGATGAACCTACGACTGCATTAGATGTTTCCGTGCAAGCGCAAATTTTAGATTTATTAAAAAATCTTTGTAAAGAACGAGGTACATCAATAATTTTAGTTACTCATGACATGGGAGTAATTGCACAAACAACCGATAGAGTAGGCGTTCTTTATGCAGGGCGGCTGGCTGAAATTGGAGATACTCGTGAAGTTCTTACAAATCCCAAACATCCATATACCAAGGGTTTGGTAGATTCTACACCTAGGATAGATGCGAATTCGTTTTATAAAGAGCTTTATCAAATTTCGGGTACAATGCCAAAGTTAGATGCAATGCCTAATGGTTGTGCATTTCATCCAAGATGTGAATTTGCAATTGATAAATGTTCAAAAGAAACGCCTCAAGTATTTTCAGACCGTGCAGCATGTTGGTTGTTAGAAAATGAGGCTATTGTAGAATGAGTTTTGTACAAGCTAAGGACTTAACTAGAGAATATGATTTATCAGATCCTTTTATTGTAAGAACTATTGCTATGCGGCCAAAACGCATACTCACAGCTGTTGATAATGTTAGCTTTTCTATCGAAAAGGGTACAACTTATGCATTAGTTGGTGAGAGTGGTTCTGGTAAATCAACGATAGCAAAAATGGCAGTAGGATTATTGAAGCCAACCTCAGGCTCACTTCTTGTAGATGGAAAAAATTTAAATGATCCATTTTTACCCAAAGAAGAAAAGTTAGCATTACGCCGACGCATTCAAATGGTATTTCAATCACCTTATGCCAGCCTTAATCCTCGATGGAAAGTTGGTGATATCATAGCTGAACCAATAAAAGCATTCAGATTAATAAACGATCATGCATCTCAGATCAATCGAGTTCATGAGCTCCTTGAGCAGGTTGGATTGTCTACTAGTGATGTTAATAAATTTCCTCATGAATTTTCAGGAGGACAACGTCAACGAATATCGATTGCAAGGGCGCTGTCATCAGAACCTGAAATAATTATATGTGATGAACCAACATCAGCACTAGACGTATCTGTTCAAGCTCAAGTCTTAAACCTTTTGAAATCCTTGCAAAAAGAATATTCTTTGACTTATCTTTTTATTACTCACGATTTAGCTGTAGTTTCAACTATGGCAAATAAAATTGGAGTTTTAAATCAAGGAAAGTTGGTAGAAGAGCAAACACCAGAAAATTTATTTTCCAATCCAAAGAAAGCATATACAAAAATGCTTTTAAATTCAGCTCCAAACATCAACTTTTAAACTTAAAATTTTATTTTTTGCAATATAGCTTATGTAAAGTCATCAATATTTCTTCAACTTCAATTCCATTTAATGAATAGTAAATTGTTTGACCGTCTCGCCTAGTCTTGACTAAATTTGTATCTCTTAATTTTTTTAAATGATGTGAAATTGCTGGTTGTGATAAGTTAACATTTTTTGCAAGATTAAGAACACTTTGATCACCGCTTTGTAATAAACACATTAATTTCAGTCTAATTGGATGTGATAACATACACATTAAATTGGTAGCATCCAATATTTTTGGTTCAAGTTCTGAAAAATCAAACAAATTTTACCTCTTGCATATTAAGATATGCTTATATATGAATAAGTGAATGTATATAATATCGATTTGTAAAAATGTCAAATATACGATTTAGAAGTGTAATATTAAATAAAAGGAATCTTATTTTGGAAACTGAATTTACACCAATTTCTTCATTAGCGGGTGGGGCACTTATAGGTTTATCCGCAGTAATGTTAATGCTTACACAGGGTAAAATAGCAGGTATAAGTGGTATTGTTTCAAGAATTCTTCCACCATCAATCGATAAAAAAGAATTCCCTCAAAGTATTTTGTTTATCATTGGATTATTGATTGCAGGCCCTATTTGGTATGTGTTTTTTGGTGAAATACCAAGTCAAACAGTATCAAATAATTTGGTCATACTAAGTTCTGCAGGCCTCCTAGTTGGATTTGGAGCAGTTCTAGGAAATGGATGTACCAGTGGCCATGGCGTATGTGGATTATCTCGTGCATCAATTCGATCATTAGTTGCAACAATTACATTTATGTTAACTGGTTTTATCACCGTTTTCATACTTAGAAATATTATGGGGCTATAAGATATGAAGACTTTATCAACTCTAATTTCAGGCTTGGTTTTTGGCATTGGATTAATTCTGTCTGGTATGATCAATCCTCTCAAAGTTCAAAATTTTTTAGATTTATTTGGCACTTGGGATCCAAGTTTAGCATTTGTAATGGGTGGAGCAATAATTGTCACAATGCCAGGATTTTGGTTGGTTCAAAAGAGAACTAAGCCATTTTTTAATGATAAATTTTATATACCTAAAGCAAAAGATTTTGACATTCGTTTAATGCTTGGTGCTGGAATATTTGGAGTGGGATGGGGTTTGGGAGGTCTATGTCCCGGGCCTGCTTTAACATCAATTTCTATATCTAATAATGGTATTATAATTTTTGTTTTTACAATGATTGTTGGCATGCTGATTGCTAAAATAATATTAAAATAAATTAATAATTTTTATTGAAGGCACATGAATGTGAATAAGTTAAAAAATTATTTTCCAATTTTTGAATGGGGAGTAAATTATAATAAACTAACATTTTCAAATGATATTATGGCTGCATTGATTGTAACAATAATGTTGGTTCCACAATCATTAGCTTATGCAATGCTAGCCGGATTACCACCAGAAATGGGCCTTTATGCTTCAATGCTTCCAATTATTTTATACGCTATTTTTGGCACCAGTCGCACATTAGCAGTGGGTCCAGTTGCTGTAGTTTCTCTTTTGACAGCAGCTTCTATTGGAAAATTTGCCCTTCCAGGGTCTTCTGAATACATAATAGCTGCTATAACTTTGGCATTCATGTCTGGTATTTTTTTAATTATTTTAGGTTTTTTTAAATTAGGATTTTTAGCAAACTTTTTATCGCATCCGGTTATATCCGGATTTATTACTGCATCCGGTATCATAATAGTAACCAGTCAATTAAAACACATACTCGGTGTTAATTCTTCAGGGCATAATTTAATTGAGATTATTTCAGTACTTTTTAGCAATATAAATGATTTTAGTTTTATTACCTTTGCGATTGGCATATCTACTATTCTATTTTTATTTTGGGTTCGAAATGGACTATACCCATTACTATTAAGTGTTGGTTTTAAAAGACATTCGGCTTCATTAATCTCAAAAATTGGCCCTGTTGCTGCTATTATTGCTTCCACAATATTTGTTTGGTTTTTTAAGTTAGACTTTTATGGGGTAAAAATAGTTGGTGAGGTGCCAAAGGGGCTGCCATCACTTTCTGTGCCATCATTTTCATTTTCTGTATGGAATAGTTTAATAGGGTCTGCAATTTTATTGTCATTAATTGGTTTTGTGGAATCAATCTCAGTAGCGCAAACGCTTGCAGCGAAAAGAAGACAAAGAATAAATCCTGACCAAGAGTTAATTGGCCTTGGCATGGCAAATTTAGGTGCTGCATTCTCAAGTGGCCTTCCCGTTACAGGTGGTTTTTCTAGATCCGTAGTTAATTATGATGCCGGAGCTGAAACACCAGCTGCAGGCGCGTTCACAGCTATTGGACTTTGTTTGGTTTCCTTATTTTTGACCCCATTAATATTTTTCCTGCCAAAAGCTACTTTGGCTGCAACTATTATTGTTGCAGTAATTTCGTTAATTGATTTTTCAATTTTGAAAAAAACTTGGTTTTATTCAAAGGCTGACTTTATGGCTGTATTTTTAACAATATTGGTAACGTTAGTTATAGGTGTCGAAGCTGGCGTTATTGCAGGTATTCTAACATCAATTTTGATTCATATTTTCAAAACATCCCGACCACACATAGCAGTTGTCGGGCAAGTTCCAAAAACTGAACACTTTCGTAACGTTTCTAGGCATAATGTAATAACAGATCCAAAAATTTTGACTATTCGTGTTGATGAAAGTTTATATTTTGCAAATACAAGATTTTTAGAGGATCGAATTTATAAGGAAATATCAAAAAAATTAGATTTAGAACATGTTGTAATTATGTGCTCAGCTATAAATACAATTGATATGAGTGCGCTAGCTTCTCTTGAATTAATAAATGAAAGGTTGATTATAAGTGGTGTTAAATTCCACCTTTCAGAAGTTAAAGGCCCTGTTTTAGATAAATTAAAAGGGACAAATTTTATAAATAAATTAAGTGGTCAAATATTTCAAAGTCAATTTCAAACAAATTCACTTACAAAATAGATTATAATCTTAATATAAGTTATTTATTTTTTATTAGGAAAATAGAATTGTACGGCTACAAGTATCTTTATTTCTAACAACCCTTACTGTTTTTATGTTAATGAGTGACTAACTTATGATACAAAATTTATAAGAAACATTTTAAATCCATATAGTTGTATAAAGTTGATAATTTTAGTAACTGATTATATGCATATCTCACCTATATCAATGGAGACAAAATGTCTGATCTGACTTGTTTTAAAGCATACGATATTCGCGGAGAAATTGGTGTGAATATTGATGAAGATATTGCTTACCGTATTGGTCGAGCAGTGGCACAACACCTTAGTGCAAAATCTATCGTAATTGCTTATGATGCGCGTGCAACAAGTCCAGCCTTCTCAAAAGCTGTTGCGCAAGGCGTAATGGATTCAGGTGCTAATACCTTGGACATAGGCCTGGCCGGTACTGAAGAAATGTATTGGGCAGTCACAGAGTTTGGCGCGTGTGCGGGCATTGAGGTAACTGCCTCACACAATCCAATTAATTACAATGGTATGAAAATCGTTAAGTCAGGTTCTCGACCCTTAGATGATGAAGAAGATTTTCAGGTTATCAAGGCACTTGCAAACTCACAAGCTTGGAAAAGTTCATCATCTAATGGCAGCGTTAAAAATATTGCAGTGAAGGCCCGCTCCTTATACGTAGATAAAGTGTTAAGTTTTGCGGACGTATCGCAACTTAAACCATTAAAGATTGTAATAAATTCAGGTAATGGAGCCTCTGGTCCAACACTAGATGTGATAATTGATAAACTAATGATGCTCGATGCGCCAATTGAGTTTATTCGTGTCCATCACACACCAAACAGCACTTTCCCCAATGGAATACCAAATCCATTATTACCTCAAAATCATGCAGTCACAGCTGATGTAGTCTTGCGTGAGAGTGCAGATATAGGGGTCGCCTTTGATGGAGATTTTGATCGATGTTTCTTTTTTGATGAAAAGGGCACCTTTGTTCCTGGTGAATATGTTGTTGGCCTATTGGGTGCTATCTTTCTAGAGAAAGAGCCTGGGAGTAAAATTGTTCATGATCCACGTGTTATATGGAATACACAGGATATTGTCGCTGATAACGGTGGAGCGTCAATTCAGTCAAAAACAGGACATGCATTCATCAAGCAAACTATGCGCGCAGAGGAGGCAATTTACGGTGGAGAAATGTCTGCCCACCACTATTTCCGTGATTTTGCTTATTGTGATAGTGGCATGATTCCATGGTTATTAATGGCAGAGTTTATATCAAAATCTGGGCGTTCGCTCGGTGACTTGGTTGAAGATAGATTTAAATCCTTTCCAAGCTCTGGAGAAATAAACTTTCGTGTTGGAGACGCTGCCACTGCAATTAAGAAGGTCGTAGATACATATTTACACTTAAGCCAATCATTGGATGATACAGATGGTTTTAGTCTATCATTTGATGATTGGCGTTTCAATTTGCGTAAGTCTAATACTGAACCCTTAGTACGGCTTAACATTGAAAGCAAAGGCAACGCTGAAGGCCTCTCTGCAAAAGTTGCAACTATCGCTAAAATATTAGGTGGGTCGAAGGTGTGAGTAGTCAATGTGCTGAAGCTTTTGGGAAATAAAGTTTTTTAATTCTGGATGCTTAATAAAAATACTCAGGCACCATTAAAAATAAATAAATAAACTATGTTTATTCAGAAATTGGGTTACGAAGCTATAAATCTAATTTGCTCCGTAACCCATAGTAAATTTTATACTTCTAAAACTAATTTAATTAAATCCTGAGAGAATTGACGAGTGTTTGTTGGCATTTCTCCATCTTGGATTCTAGCTTGTTCAAAAATAACCCGACAAGTTGCTTTTTGAAGGTCTTCAGTAAGAGACGGTAATTTCTTTATTAATTCATGATTTGTATTAATTTCAATTACTTTTTTGCTTCCTTCAAAATCTTGACCCTGTGCTTTTAAAATTCGCTCTAGATTGAAATCCAAACCACCTTCACCTGCAATCAATCTAACCGGACTATCGACAAGATTTGATGAAATTGTAACATCTTGAATTAAATCTCCCAAACATTCTTTTATTAATTTAGTATATATTTCTTCGTTTTCTTTATTCGTATCATTTGGAATTGATGAGTCAGTTCCAGTTTTTGAGATATCGTATTTATCCCTAGAAATAGAAATAAATGGCTTTTCTTGAAAATTTTGAATCTGAGATATCCAAAAGGCATCTATCGGGTCAGTCATTAGCAAAACATCAATACCTTTTGATTTAAAGCCCTCTAAGTGTGGACTGCTCTGCGCTTGAGAAAGAGTGTCTGCCGTTAGGTAAAAAATTTGATCCTGGCCTTCAGTAAAATTTTCCAAATAAGCTTTAAGAGTAATTAGTTTGTCTTCTTTAAATGAATAAACCTTAATAATTTCAGCAATTTTATTTCTATTTTCAAAATCCTCATATAGGCCTTCTTTTATTACTTTGCCAAAATTGCCCCAAAAAGCATCGTATGCTTCTTCTTCTTTTGTTAGTTTCTTTTTCAATCCAGAAATAACACGTTTTGTTATGGCTTTTGATATTTTTTTAAGAACTGGACTGTTTTGAACCATTTCTCGACTTACATTCAAATCTAAACTTGATGTGTCTAGTATTCCTTTGACAAAACGTAACCATGTAGGAATTACATCTTGGATTTCGTCAGTTATAAATACACGATTAATATATAGGCTTATATTAGTTTTCCTCTCTGGCTCAAATAAGTCAAATGGTGCTTGGGTTGGAACAAACAAAAGGTTTGTAAATTCTAATGTTCCTTCAGATTTATTATGTAAGGTTAGAAAAGGGTCATCAAAAGTAGCAAAATTTGAGTTATAGAAATCTTTATACTCTTCTTTTGAAATATCTTGAGATTGCTTTGTCCACAAAGCTGTTGCGCTATTAACTTGTTGGCTTTCACCATCAGTTTCTTTGATTTTAACTGGGACCTGTATGTGGTCAGAATACTTTTTAATTAATGTTTCGATTTGTGCGCTTTCACAATAATTTTTAGCATCTTTTTTTAAGAATAGCTTAATTGATGTACCTACTGGATGTTCGTTTTCTGCTTCAGTTATAGAATAACCACTTTGCCCATCACTTTCCCATACACTTGAATTTTTTGTTCCAGCTTTTCTTGATGTAACTTCAACTATTTTGGAAACCATGAATGCTGAATAAAAGCCAACACCAAATTGTCCAATTAAAGTTTGCTCTAAATTTTTCTGGTCATTCTCGTTGTCATTTTCTTTAAGAAAGTTTGCAGTTCCTGATTGTGCAATTGTTCCAAGTGTTTCAACAAGTTCTTCTTGGGTCAGACCGATGCCTGTGTCGATAATCTCAATGGTTTTTTTCTTTTTATCAACAATTATTTCAATTTCATCATCTTTTAAATTTAGAATTTCTGGTGTGGTTTGACCTAAAAATCTACGTTTTTGGATGGCATCAGAAGCATTAGATAGAAGTTCTCTCAAAAATATATCTCTATCAGAATATAAAGAATTTATAACTATGTTTAAAATTTTTCCAGTATCAGCTTCAAATGCTTGTGAAAATTTTTCCATTTTTTACTCCTAAATTTTTAATTGATTTACGCACTTTTTTTTAAGATTTCAAGTCTATGAAGTGTTAATAAAATTAAATGTTATTTAAATATATCATGTTATAAAAAATTCTATAACATAGTTGTGGTTTATTTTTTTAACTTATGGATTTTAGAAAATGATTATTGGTGGAAATAATGAAAAATAAACTTTTTGGAACAACAAATAATGGTGAAGATGTTTATTTAATTGAATTAATTTCAGGAGACTTATCTGTAAACATTCTCTCATTTGGGGCAATCTTACAGGAAATGGTTTTTAAAAATAAATCTGTAGTATTGGGCTATTCTGAGCTCAAACCTTATTTAAAAAATCCACATTTTTATGGTGCGGTTATTGGTCGTTTTGCAAATAGACTAAAAAAAGGATCTGCAAAATTATCTGATAAAACAATTAAAGTTGAAATTAATACTAAATCAGGTCACCACATTCATGGAGGGTCGCAAGGAAGCTGTTATAAAAATTGGAAGATCTTAGATCAATCTAAAACGCATGTGACTTTAGAAGTGCTACTTCCAGATGGTGAAATGGGTTTTCCAGGTAATTTATTAACTCAAGTTAGATATGAGATCCTTTCGGATGCCTCTCTCTATATAAAAATTTCAGCTTCAACAGATGAAGAAACATTATGCAGTTTTGCACATCATAGTTATTTCAATTTAAAAGGAGAGGGATATATTTGGGATCATAGTTTGCAAGTAATAGCTAATAATTATGTTGATGTAGATAGTACTGGAATACCTATTCAAGTTCGTGAAGTTAAAGATAGCCCATTTGACTTTAGGCTAAATAAAGAACTTTCATATAACCCTATACTTGATCATAATTTTTGCATTTCTAATCAACGAAATAAAATAAGGAAAATTGCCTGTTTATCATATGGAAATATATCTATGGATTTAATGACCACGGAGCCAGGATTGCAGGTTTATACTGGTCACAAGTTGGGTATAGCACTTGAACCACAAATTTGGCCAGATGCTCCTAATAATTCTTCTTTTCCGTCTGCACTATTGAGTCCAAACCAAATTTATGAGCAAGAAACTATTTTTCGTTTTGAGTGTGAAAATCCCTAATTTTTTTAGCCGCATCACTGGGCATAACATCCACTAAAAATAAGCCAGTGATTTGTTCAACAGAAGCTAAGTATTTCATTTTATTTTCTCCACGCTGCAACGGCCAAAATTGAATGTGATAGGGCCAATGTTTTGAATATCCTTTAGCAGCTAATGCATGCCATAAAACATATGGCATTGGAGTGTTGAAAACTTTATCAAAAAATTTAACTTGAGCTTTAATTGCATTTGAAATTTCATTTATTATTATATCTGACATTTCATCAGGTGAGCTTTGGTGGACCTTAGGTAATATCCAAGTTTCAAAAGGGTACCTGGAAAATTCTGGGCAGAATGTAACTGTATGCTCTGTTTCTGAAACGATTAACTCAGGTTTTAAATTTTTTATTAGATTTACGAAGAATTTCTTTTGCTTAGCATTTATCATCTGTCTTTCAATATTTGGCGGTAAATCACCAAAAGCATATATTTGGCCATGAGGATGTGGAAGAGTTGTACCAACAAAATCACCACGATTTTCAAAAGGTAACACATAGGAAATATTATTATCGTTCATGATTTTTTTGTACCTATCACTTATTGCATGAAGTAATAAATTTATATTCGAAATAGATAGGTCTGCTAAAGAACCTTTAGGGTTTGGTGTGTATACTATTACTTCACACCTGCCGTACGCGGAATCTTCAGAAATCATTTCTGGCATATTATTTATAAGACCTGGCCAACGATTCTGAAAAATAGCTACTTCAAAATCTGTCACTGGAATTTCTCCGGGGTATCCATCAGTTTGCACTGTTGCCAATGGGTTGTACTCTGGAGGTGGTGATAATGTGCGAGTATTGCGGCTTGGATTAAAATACACAGGTTCATCACGAAGTGGGTGTATTTTTTTAAATGGTTTTGTGGTGTTTTCAAGTGGAGCTAAATCATTTGTAATTATGTATGAACGTTGTTTTTGAGAGTAAAGCCAAAGTGCTCGACCATCTATCTTCTCATGATGATAAATATAAAATTCCAAAATAAATACCTTATTATTTATTGACGATCATTGAAAAAAACTGCAACCGTATTGATATGAAAATGATTGATTTATGTGAAAACCACAAGAGTAAGTTTGGCGGTGTACTTGCTAATGGATTTGCTCCAGGACGGGTTAACCTTATTGGTGAATATACAGATTTTAATGATGGTTTAGTATTGCCAATGCCATTACCTCTTGGTGTATATATAGTCATTAGTAATGGGCCTAAAGGAATGCTTGTTGCATATTCAGAGCAATTTAAAAGTCAAACTAAGCGAGTTATTGGAGAAAAAGCTAATGGAGATTGGACTGATTATCTTTTGGGTGTATTAAAAGTAATTGGGCTTGATAAATCTATAGGTCTTTGTATCTCTGTATATAGTGATTTGCCGGTTGGTGCCTCAGTTAGTTCATCTGCAGCTTTGCAAGTTGCTATGCTTAGGGCTTTGCAAAAAATGTTTAACCTAAATTTTAGTGATGTGGAAATTGCTAAATTAGCTCAAAAAGCCGAAAATGAATTTGTTGGTGTGCAGTGTGGGTTAATGGATCAAATGGTAATCTCAGTTGGCAAAAAAAAATCTGCATTATTGTTTGATATTCAATCAGGAAAGACAGAAAATTTTGAATTTTTTAAAGATATAAATCTAATAACAATTCATTCTGGTGTTAGCCGAAAATTAAAAGAAAATGCATACAATGACCGAAGAGATTCATGTCAGCGAGCAAGTATTGATATGAAACTAAATAGTTTAAGGGATGCAAAATTAAGTGATTTACACAAAGTTAACAACGATGATGATAGAATAAAAGCACATCATGTCATTACAGAGAATTTAAGAGTTTCAAAATGCGTTAATGCATTAAAAGAAAATAATGCGAAACTATTTGGTTCTATTATGTATGAAGGACATGAAAGTTTATCTCAGGATTTTTGCGTTTCAACTGAGAAGATGAATCGAATGGTTTCTTTTGCAAAAGATTTTGGTGCTTTAGGTGCAAGAATGACAGGTGCAGGATTTGGTGGTTGTATTGTAGTGCTTGCAGAGCATGAATGTTCTAAAAAGCTAGTGCAGGAATTAAGAAATTCAATTTCTGGCACTTGGGTAGTATCTGATATGAAATTCTAAATCCGGGATCCACTTTTTTTGTCAAAATAAAGCAGATCAGCCTCTTTAATTTGTAAGCCAACTTTTGCATTTATTTTGGGAATAATTTTGTCCCTATATTCTACTACCAACTTAAGATTATTTTTTCCTGATAAATATAAATATGTTACACCACCAAGCTCTTCAACAAGATCAATATTCATATCGCCAGTTTTTTTCAATTTTATATCATTTGGTCTAATGCCAGCAATAATTTCATTATTACTTTTTAAATTTTTAATTTTTAAACTGGTTAATTGACTAGAAATTAGATTACCATCTTTTCGTTCTAAATTGAAAAAGTTCATTGCTGGTGACCCAATAAATCCCGCAACAAAGCGATTTTTTGGGTTGGTATATAATTCCATAGGAGTGCCAATTTGTTCTACACGACCGTCGTTTAATACAACTATTTTGTCAGCCAAGGTCATTGCTTCAACCTGATCATGAGTAACATAAATCATTGTTGTACCAAGTTCTTTATGAAGGCGAGCTAACTCGACACGCATTTCTAGGCGAAGCTCTGCATCTAAATTTGATAGAGGTTCATCGAATAGAAATACTTCTGGGCCACGAACAATGGCCCGACCAATAGCAACTCGTTGCCTTTGACCTCCAGATAAAGATTTAGGTTTACGATCTAAATATGGTTCAAGTTTTAATATGTCAGATGCTTTTTTAACTTTTTCATCAATTTCTTTTTTTGGAGTTTTGTTCATTTTTAAGCCAAACCCCATATTTTCCCTTACAGACATATGTGGATATAATGCATAAGACTGAAAAACCATAGCAACGCCTCTTTCTGAGGCATCAATGTTAGTTACATCATCTTTTCCTATGTAAATATTTCCTGATGTAGTATTTTCTAACCCTGAAATCATACGCAATAAGGTTGATTTGCCACATCCAGATGGTCCAACAAAAACGCAAAATTCACCATCTTCTATATCAAGATCGATTCCATGAATTACTTCAATGTTACCATATTTTTTGATAGTTTTGGTTAATTTTACTTTTGCCATTAGGGCCTCATAGGGTAAATGTTACCTGAAATTACTAAAAAATGAGACTTTTACACCTGTCAAAGCCTTAATATTATTATTAATTTTTAAAGCTCATTAAAACTAACTTGTAAAGAGTACAAATATAATCATGATAATTGTTACCGCTAACAAAATAAAAGTATAAAGTTTGGGAGAAACTTAATGAACTTAAAATTTAAAACTACAATTGCATCAGCAGCTACTCTTGCGCTGATGGCAAGTACGGCTTTTGCCGGAACCTTAGTGATAAATACTGACACTTCAGATCCGGCTCCAAAAGCAGCATTTGAAGAACTAATTAAAGATTTTGAAGCTGAAAATTCTGACATCACAGTTAAATGGAACCTTTTTGATCATGAAGGTTATAAAACTTCCATCAGAAACTTTTTAACTGCTGATGCTCCAGATCTTGCTAACTGGTATGCAGGAAATCGCATGCTACCATACGTAAATGCAGGTCTCTTTGAACCAGTAGATGATGTCTGGGCTTCAGCAGGGTTAAATGATACTTTGTCATCCTCTGCGGCCTCTATGACTATTGACGGTAAGAAATGGGGAGTGCCATACACTTACTACAATTGGGGCGTTTACTATCGTAAGGATATCTTTGAGAACTTAGGAATTGATATACCTAAAACATGGGATGAATTTAAGGCTGCAGGTGCAACACTTAATTCAAATGGTGTGAAGCCTATAACCATTGGTTCCAAGTATCTTTGGACTGCTGGTGGTGTTTTTGATTACTTAAATATGAGAACCAATGGTTATGATTTTCATATGTCACTCACAAAAGGTGATATTGCATGGACAGATGATCGTGTAAGAGCGACCTTTGCTAACTGGAAAGAATTATTGGACGCTGAGTTCTTTATCGATAATCATGCAGCCCTTTCATGGCAGGAAGCGTTAGCGCCAATGGTTCAAGGCGATGCCGCTATGTATGTGATGGGTAATTTTGCTGTAGCTCCACTTCGTGAAGCAGGTTTAACTGATGACCAATTAGGTTTTTTCCAGTTTCCATTAATTGACCCAAGCATTGATATGGCTGAAGAAGCACCAACAGATACCATTCACATTCCATCAAATGCAAAGAATAAAGTAGATGCAAAAAAGTTCTTAGCTTTCTTGGGGCGTGCTGACGTACAAACAAAAATTAATGCAAAATTGGGACAACTTCCGATTAATAAGAATAGCACAGTAAGTGATGATAAATTCTTACAAGCCGGAATGTCTATGCTTTCAAGTACAACTGGTGGGATTGCGCAATTCTTTGATAGAGATGCACCTGCAGAGATGGCTCAAGCTGGAATGGAAGGTTTCCAAGAATTTATGGTTAAGCCTGATCGTTTAGATGCTATTCTAACTAGATTAGAAAAAACACGAGCACGCGTTTATAAATAAAATCTATTTCCAGCGCATTTTATTATGCGCTGGAATACTTATCTAAATGATTAATATGAATTCTTATCTCAAAAAAAATAAATTGAAAATTGCACCATGGTTGTTTATGGCGCCTGGTCTTTTTATGTTCATTACATATGTTATTTGGCCAATCGTAGGATCTATTAATATAAGCTTCTATGAATGGGATGGGCTTGGTGAAAAGACATGGATTGGAATATCCAATTATATTGAACTTTTTGACGATGAGGCTTTTTATAAGTCACTTAAAAATAATTTTATTTGGTTAATATTGTACATGTTAGCTGTTCCATTTGGATTATTTATGGCTCTTTTTTTGAACCAATCTGTAAGAGGAATTCGTATCTATAAGTCTATGTTTTTCTTTCCTTTTGTAATATCACAAGTAGTAGTTGGATTAGTTTTTTCTTGGTTTTATGATCCAAATTTTGGCCTTCTTAATATTATAATTGAATTTTTTGGAGGTACTGGTATCGCAGTATTAGCCGACGAACGATATGTTACTTACGGAATTATCGCAGCAGGTTTATGGCCGCAAACTGCTTATTGCATGATCTTATATTTAACAGGTTTAAATTCAGTAGATGCAGAACAAATTGAAGCTGGTAGGTTGGATAATGCTAAAGGTTGGAAAATGTTGTGGTATATTATATTGCCACAATTAAAACCAGCAACCTTTATTGCCGTAGTTGTAACTGTAATTGGTGCTTTGCGAAGTTTTGATATGGTTTCTATTATGACAGCAGGTGGACCATGGGGGTCAAGTCGTGTTCTCGCATATTATATGTATGAGAAAAGCTTTTCTGAATATGGATTTAGAATGGGATATGGCGCAGCTATCGCGGTTATATTATTTCTTATAATGATGGTTTACATAACATTTTTCTTGTTAAAAATGTACCGTGATGAGAAGGCTAATCAATAATGTTTCCAAAGCCGATAGAAAACTCAAATATTATTACACAATCTGTCTATAGAGTTGCTTTGCCTATAGTACTTATTATATGGCTTTTACCTCTAATAGCTGTTGCATTAACCTCTGTTCGTTCTGGCGGTGATCTTTTTGCAGGAAATTATTGGGGATGGCCTACCTCATTTAATCTTTTAGAAAATTATACATCTGTTTTTGAAAATACTCCACTTGCAAAATACATGTGGAATAGTTTTAGAGTTACTATTCCTACTGTTTTGGGAACAGTTGCATTATCCTGTATGACAGGCTTTGCGCTGGCTGTTTATAATTTTAAAGGAAATTTACTTATATTTTTTATGTTTATTGCAGGAAATTTTGTTCCATTTCAGATACTTATGGTACCTGTTCGGGATCTATCTGTTCAAATGGGCGTATACAATTCAGTCTGGGCATTGATTTTATTTCATATTGCATTTCAAGCTGGATTTTGCACATTGTTTATGCGTAATTTCATAAAAGCTTTGCCTAGAGAATTAATAGAGGCCGCACGTGTTGAGGGTGTTAGCGAATTTCAAATATTTTGGTACATTGTAATTCCTCTAATGAAGCCAGCAATAGCGGCATTATCGGTATTAATATTTACTTTTATATGGAATGATTATTTTTGGGCTACTGTTCTTACGCAGGGTGTTGATTCACAGCCCATAACTGCAGGATTACATTCATTAAATGGCCAATGGATTTCTCAGTGGCATTTAGTTTCTGCAGGTTCAATTGTTGCGGCTCTTCCACCAGTTATTATGTTTTTTACTATGCAAAAGCATTTTATTGCAGGGTTAACTTTAGGCGCGGTTAAATGAATGCCTGGCGATTAGACACATCAAATCAAACAATGATTGTTGCAAGTAATGGGGGTGTTCCATTTATTGCATATTGGGATTCTAAATTATCTGATAATGATGATTTAGAGCAAATTTTAAATTCATTACCTAGTGATTTTGGTGGTGGTGTAATTGATGGCTTAGAATATATTAATTTTTGCCCGACTTCTGGGGATGGTTTTTTAGGCCAACCAGGAATTATAATTCATGATTTGGATGGAAGGGCTATATTGCCTAAATTTATTTTCATGAAATTAGAAAAAAAAGATAACTGGTCATTTGTGAGTCATGATAAAGAAAACGGAATATTTATTTCGCATAACATAAGTATTTCTGGTGAAATATTTATATTAGAGACAATATTAGAAAGTAATTATCCAATTAGAGTTGTTTGGTTGGCAGCTCCAGTAATTCCTGATCATTCTTCGAATGAGGAGCTCACTCAAGTTTCTGGTAATTGGTGTAATGAATTCTGTTTTGATACTATAAAATGGAAGCCTGGTGTTATTGTTAAGGAAAGTCGAACAGGTAGAACAAGCCATGAAAACTTTCCTGGACTTATATTATCTTGTAAGTCCTCAGCTAACACTAATGGTTCTACGTCGGGTTTTCATTATGGTTGGTCCGGTGGGCATCGTATGCAATTAGAAGAATTGTCTACTGGGCAAAGACAAATTCAGTTTGGTCATTCACAATCATATAATAATGAATTGACTAAAAAAGTTAAAAGTGGGCCATTATTTATTACAAAATCTGAATTTGGAAGGAATGGCGTTTCTCAATCCTTTCAATCATTTGTTAGAAAAAATATTTTACCATTCGATGCATCAATTTCACCAAGACTTGTGCATTATAATTGTTGGGAAGCAATTTACTTTAACCATAACCTTCATGATTTAAAAGATATTGCAACATTAGCAGTCTCTTTGGGGGCGGAAAGGTTTGTATTAGATGATGGTTGGTTTGGAAGTCGTAATGATGATACTTCCAGTCTTGGTGATTGGGATGTAGATAAAACAAAATTCCCAAATGGCCTTGGTCCGTTAATTAAACATATAAATGAAATTGGAATGGAATTTGGCATTTGGTTTGAGCCTGAAATGATAAGCCCAAACAGCAATCTATATAGAAGTCATCCAAACTGGATTCTGGGTGACGAAAAGCAATTATTAGGACGTAATCAATATGTTTTAGATTTAAACAAAATTGAAGTTCATAATTATTTGTTTGAAAAAATTAGTAAAATTTTGAATGAAAATAATATATCTTATATTAAATGGGACCATAATAGAGTTTTACCATATCCTGATCAAAATCAAGTTAAAGGGTTCTATAAATTATTAGATAAATTGCGTTCTTTTTTTCCACATGTTGAAATAGAAAGTTGTTCATCCGGAGGTGGAAGAATAGATTATGGTGTTTTGAAAAGAACACACAGGGTATGGTTATCTGACAGTAATGATGCATTGGTTCGTTTTAGGATGCAAAATAATGCTAGTATTTGGTTGCCCTCTGAGGTGGTGGGCTCTCATGTTGGACCAAGAAAATGTCATACATCAGGCCGCGTTTTAAATATGTCTCTTCGTGCTTGGGTTGCTGCAAGTCGCCATATGGGTTTTGAAATGGATCCTCGTGAATTAAATGAAGATGAAACGGCGTTATTAAAAGAAATTACTCAGTGGTATAAAGAAAATCGATGTTGGATGCATAAGGGATTCTCATCCCAATTAGATTTAAGCGATGAATCTCAATTGGGAGAAATTCAAATATCGAACGATAATGCAAAATTTGTTTCATTTGTAGTTCAGTTTGAGCAATCAAAATACAGTTCACCCAAGCCAGTTACTTTAACTGGCTTGGAGGCAAATTCTATTTATAAAATAAATTTAAAAACACCAGAAAATGCAGCTCTTGTTTCCAGAGGGAAGATAACATTGAGGGATAAAGAATTAATTCTTTCAGGTCAGTTTTTAATGTCTCAAGGTATTAATTTACCTTGTGCTTTTCCTGGAACAATTTGGGTAATTGAGGGAATTAAGTTATGCTAAAACCTAAACTTGGCACTTGTTATTATCCTGAGCATTGGTCCCGTGATATATGGAAAAGTGATGTAATTCGTATGGTCGAATTGGGTTTAAGCTGGGTTCGAATAGGTGAATTCTCATGGAGTAAAATTGAGCCTAAAGAAGGTGAATTAGATTGGGAATGGTTGGATTGTATTGTTGAGCTATTACGTAGTCATAAATTAGATATTATAATGGGAACGCCGACTGCTACACCTCCAAAATGGGTTTTAGATAAATATCCAGATATGTTAGCTATTGATGAATTAGGTAATGTGCGAGGGTTTGGTTCAAGACGTCATTATTGTTTTAGCCATTTGGGCTATCGTAAAGAAGCTGAAAGAATTACACGTGAAATGGTAAGCCGTTATGGTTTAAAAGTTCAAGCCTGGCAGGTGGATAATGAATATGGATGTCATGATACAACACTATCTTATAGCCAAGCTGCACTAGAAGGATTTAGAGATTGGTTGTCACAAAAATATCAGTCTCCTAGTGCTCTAAACAAAGCGTGGGGAAATATATTTTGGTCAATGGAAATTAATGAGTTTTCAGATATTGAATTACCTAATTTAACAGTCACTGAACCTAATCCAGCTCATGTTATGGACTTTAGGCGATACACATCCGATCAAGTGGTTAAATTCAATAATTCACAAGTAACTGTGTTACGTAAGTTCTCTAAAGCGCCACTAATACATAATTATATGGGCAGAATTACTGCATTTGATCATTATGAAGTTGGTGATGATTTAGACATAGCAAGTTGGGATAGTTACCCTTTAGGCTTTTTGGAAATGGTATCTGATGCTGATGAAAAATTTAAAGCTAAATATGCTCATCAAGGTGATCCAGATTTTCAATCATTCCATCATGATTTATATCGTACTGTTGGAAGTGGCCGTTGGTGGGTAATGGAACAGCAACCTGGACCGGTCAATTGGGCAGCGTACAATCCAGCACCCTTGGCAGGTATGGTGCGATTATGGTCTTGGGAAGCTATTGCCCATGGTGCTGAAGTGGTTTGTTACTTTAGATGGCGCCAAGCTCCATTTGCACAAGAGCAAATGCACGCAGGACTTTTACGTGTAGATAATGTGCCAGCGCCAGCTTGGAATGAAATATCGAAACTTAATTCTGAAATAAATTCATTGGGAATTATAGAACAGAAAGACGCACACATAGCTTTAATCTTTGATTATCAATCTCAATGGGCTTGGGAGATTCAACCTCAAGCTGCAGATTTCGATTATTTCCGGGAGGTCTTTGATACCTATAGTTGTCTTAAGAAATTAGGTGTCGATGTTGATGTTTGTTCGAGTAATGATCCTAACCTTAATAAATATAAAATTATTTTTGCACCTAGTTTATTTTCAACAAATGAAATTCTTGAAAACTGTTCTGGTCATTTAGTTCTTGGCCCAAGATTCAATTCTAAAACTACTGAGTTTAAAATACCAAATCCATTACCACCAAATGTAATGGGATTAGATGTGATAGTAGAACGCGTTGAGACATTACGCCCTAATATGTCGCGCCCTTTAAAGGGGGCAGGCTCTGTTATTAGGTGGATAGAAGATATCTCGCACAACGCTACCGTCTTGGATGAAACTAAAGATGGTGCTCCAATAATTTTACAACAAAATAATAAAACTTACTTAGCTGCATGTTTGGATTTAACAGCAAAAAATAAATTATTTAAAAAATTACTAAAAGATCAGGGTATAAATTATGTAGAAATGCCTGAAGGGGTTAGGCAGCGATCAACAAAAAATCATAAATTTATTTGGAATTATAGTAATAAAGAGCAAAATATTGATGGAATAACTTTAGCACCAGCGGAAGTAAAAATTATTTCTATATAATAAAAAAAATTTAATTTGATGCGTTGATAATGTTGGTCTTCCAGGTTTGACAATTATTTTGAAGTTTATCTGCTAAGAAAGCGTCTGTAATTATTGTATTTACATTAGAAAGTGAACAAATCGTCAAAGGTGCTTTGCGCTCAAATTTAAGATAATCTGCTACAACAATAATTTTTCTTGATCTGTTAATTGCCGTTTGGCTAACAATAATTTCTTGCCCATCAAAATCTAATAAATCTCCATCACTGTCGATTGCTGAACAACCCAAAATTGAATAATCAAATTTAAATTGTTTTACCATTTCAACTGTAAGTCCACCAACGATACCACCATCTATTCTCCTAAGTATTCCACCTGCTAAAATTATTTCACAATTTTTATTAGTAGCTAAAATATTTGCAATATTAAGATTGTTAGTGACAATTAAAAGATTTTCGTGATTTAAAAGTTCACGTGCAACAGACTCTGTGGTTGTACCTATATTCATAAAAACTGATGCTCCATTTGGGATCTGATCAGCGCATTTTTTTGCAATATTTTTTTTACCTATTTTGTTTAGAAGTCGTCTTTCTTCATATTCTATATTTATAACTCCAGAGGGGACAACGGCTCCTCCATGAACGCGTTCTAGTTTACCAGATTCAGTTAATCTAGATAAATCTCTTCGAATAGTTTGTACTGTTACATTATATCGTTGTGCTAAGTTATCAACCGTAACCTTACCTTCATCTTGGGCAATATCTAATATATCTTTTTGTCTAAAATTTGAGACCATATTTTATTATTTCCAATTTTATTAGATTTATCATACTTTTATTATAGTTAGATTTTTATATTTAGTATAGCCAGATGACAGTTAGTTTTTGATAGCTTTAAATAGTCTGTAATTCAAAAAAAAATATTTCATGGCGAAAAAAGCGAAAAAAAACGAACATTCGTTATTGATGCTTTTTTTCTTTAATGATAAATATCAAATCAGTTTTTATGGAAGAATCTATCATGAATAAATTGAAAAATATTAATGCTGATGTTGATATTTTTATTATTGGTGGAGGTATTAATGGTTGTGGAATAGCTAGAGATGCAAGTGGACGAGGATATAGTGTTGAACTTGCAGAGATGAACGACCTTGCGTCTGCAACTTCATCAGCATCAACAAAACTATTTCATGGTGGCTTGCGATACCTAGAGTATTGGAAGATTCGTTTAGTTAGAGAAGCTTTAATCGAACGAGAGATACTTCTCAAAGCAATGCCCCATATCTCTTGGCCTATGCGATTTGTATTGCCATATCATAAAAATATGCGTTTTGATGTCAATACGCCAACATCAAAATTATTGAATATTTTTATGCCTTGGCTAAGAGGGAGGCGGCCTGCATGGTTAATAAGATTTGGATTGTTTTTGTATGATAATATGGGAGGAAGAAATTTTCTTAAGGGAACAAACTCATTAAGTTTAATCAATTCTCCAGAGGGCTTACCATTAAAAAATAAATTTTCTAAAGCATTCGAGTACTCTGATTGTTGGATCGAAGACAGTAGATTAGTTATTCTGAATGCACGTGATGCTGAAATAAGAGGAGCAAAAATAAATGTCCGCACAAAGGTAACTTCTGCTGAGCAAATTAAGGGTGTATGGCATTTAACACTTCATTCTTTAAGAGATGACACTTCACGTGTTGTAACGGCTCGAATGATAGTTAATGCTGGAGGACCGTGGGTTGAAGATATAATTCAAAACAAAATACGACTAAATAGTTCTGAGGGTGTTAGGCTAGTTCGAGGAAGCCACCTTATTACTAAAAAGCTATATGATCATGAAAAATGTTATTTTTTTCAAGGAGAAGATGGTAGAATAATTTTTGCAATACCATATGAAACAGATTTCACACTTATTGGCACAACTGATGTTGAGCATGCTGATATTTCTATAAAACCTGAATGCACGCTTGAAGAGCAAAATTATCTTATTAACTTTGCTTCACAATATTTTAAAATAAAAGTAACTGATGATGATATTATAAAAACTTATTCAGGTGTAAGGCCCTTATATAATGATAACGCTTCGTCTGCGTCTGCGGCAACACGTGATTATGTTCTTAGCATTGATGAAACACTAGGCGCTCCAATGTTAAATGTGTTTGGTGGTAAAATTACCACATATAGAAAACTATCAGAAAATGCATTAGATAAGATTTCTAAAATATTACCTTCGGTAGAAGTTAGCTGGACCGCAGGCGTTCCTTTGCCAGGTGGTAATTTTGATATTAAAGAGGTGCAAGATTTAAAAAATAAATTATTAAATAAGTATACTTTTTTAGATCAATTTTGGGCAACTAGACTACTAAAAGCGTATGGATTAGATGCATTTAGTATTTTGGGTTGTTCTAATTTAGTTGAAGATTTAGGAATAAATTTTGGAGCTACTTTAACAGAAAAAGAAGTGGTTTGGTTAATTGAAAAAGAGTATGCACAAACTGCTGACGATATTATTTGGCGCCGTTCAAAGTTAGGACTGCGTTTATCTAATCAAGAAATTAAAGCGCTTTCTAAATGGGTAGATATAAACTTAACAATAATTAAATAAATATATATTTAATTATTAAAATTATAGTTTTGGTTATCATAATTAAAATTATAAATTTTTATTTAATTGATGAGGATTTTACATGACATATATTCTAGCAATTGACCAAGGAACTACATCCACGCGAAGTATGATATTCGACTCTGAAATGAATGTAATAACAACTGATCAAAAAGAATTTAAACAGTATTTCCCTAAATCAGGATGGGTTGAACATGATCCCAGTGATTTGTGGAACACAACTTTGGAAACCTGTCATAATGCAATTAAAAAAACTGGGAAAGATGTCGAAAATATCAAAGCAATAGGCATAACTAATCAACGAGAAACAGTTATTGTTTGGGATAAAAATAGTGGAGAGCCAGTTTATAATGCTATAGTTTGGCAAGATAGGCGAACCGCTGATATGTGCGAATTAATGCGTGAAGCAGGAAATGAGAAGCTAATTAATGATCGAACAGGTCTTTTATTAGATCCATATTTCTCTAGTACAAAGCTTAAGTGGATACTAGATAATGTAAAAGGAGCTCGAGAGCGAGCTGAGAATGGTGAATTGTTATTTGGAACAGTTGACTGCTTTTTGATTTGGAGACTAACAAGTAGAAAAACTCACGCGACTGATGCTACAAATGCTGCGCGAACAATGCTTTATGATATTCATAAGGGATGTTGGAGTAAAACAATCTGTGATTTATTAGATATTCCAATGCAAATGCTTCCTGAAGTAAAAGATTGTGCTGCAAATTTTGGTGTGACTGACAAAAGTATATTTAACAAATCAATACCAATTTGTGGTGTGGCTGGGGATCAGCAAGCAGCAACAATCGGACAAGCTTGTTTTCAACCAGGTATGATGAAATCAACTTATGGGACAGGTTGTTTTGCTTTACTAAATACTGGTGACACTCCTGTGGCCTCAAAAAATAAATTATTGACCACTATAGCTTATCAATTTGATGGCAAACCGACTTATGCACTTGAGGGATCAATTTTTATTGCTGGAGCAGTTATTCAATGGTTGAGGGATGGTTTGAAAATAATTAACCATGCAAATGAAACTCAAGAACTTTCTCACCAAGCTGATGAAGAACAAAATATTATTATTGTACCTGCATTCGTAGGTTTGGGTGCCCCATATTGGAATGCAGAGTGTCGTGGGGCTATATTTGGTCTAACAAGAAACACAGGAACTCCAGAGATGGCAAAGGCAGCTCTTGAGAGTGTTGGATTCCAAACTCGCGATTTGCTTGAAGCTATGTCAGCAGATTGGAAGGTGGAAGGAATTAATCCAACCCTCAGAGTAGATGGTGGTATGAGTTCTAATGACTGGGCTATGCAGTTCTTGGCTGATATAATAAATGCGCCAGTAGATCGTCCAGAAATTGTTGAAACTACTGCACTGGGTGTGGCTTGGCTAGCGGGAATGTACATAGGAATTTATCCTAACCAAGAAAACTTTTCATCAAGGTGGACAAAGGAAAAAGAATTTACGCCAAATATGGACGATATCAGTCGTAATGAGAAGTATTCAGCATGGAAAAGGGCCATAAAATCAACTCTTAACGCATAAAGTTATATATTAAATTTTTAAATATGCTTAGGAATAAATTCAATGGATTACAATCGTACAGCAAAAGCAAGATTAGCAACAAGATTAGCGTTTTTTGCTGCTGGATTTTCTATGGGATGTTGTGCTCCTTTTTTCCCATTTGTTAAAGAGAATGTCAGTGCTGATAAAAGCCAGTTTGGAGTTTTATTACTTTGCCTTGGAATTGGCGCTATAATTGCAATGCCTATTACTGGAATTTTGTCAGCAAAGCGTGGATCAAAGCCCATGGTTTTACTTGGTGGTTTGAGTATGGTCGTTTTGTTACCTATTCTGGTTGTTGTAAACTCTCCTATTATATTGGCATTAATATTATTTCTTTTTGGAGCAGCATTAGGAACGTTAGATGTTGCAATGAACGTACATGGAGTAGAGGTCGAGCAAATAGAAAAACGATCATTGATGTCAAATTTTCATGCACAGTTTAGCATTGGCGGTTTGGTTGGTGCTGCTCTGATGACAATATTCTTATCTTTTGGAATGCCTTTATTACTCTCATCAATTATTGCTTCAAGTATTACTTTTTTTGCTATGATCCTTACGATAAAACGTCTTTTAATTGTAAATTCAGTAAAGCAAAGTAAATTCATGTTTCCTAAAGGAGTGGTTTTGTTATTGGCAATATTTGCAGCTATAATTTTTCTTGTGGAGGGTGCCGTTGTTGATTGGGGTGCACTCTTGATAATAGATCTTGAGCTCACTCCTATCAAAAGTGCAGGGGTTGGGTATATTTTATTTTCAATTGCCATGGTAATTGCCCGACTTTTAGGCGATAAAATTATTGATATAATTGGAGAGTTTAAGGTTTTAATATTAGGTGTAATTACTACAATTTTTGGTATATTAACTATATTGCTTTCAACTTTACCATTATTTGCGTTATGTGGATTTATGTTAATTGGATTAGGAGTTGCAAACCTTGTTCCAATATTTTTTAGTGCTGCAGGGCGGCAAAAAATTATGCCAGCTGAGATTGCAATTGCTTCTGTTACAACCACTGGCTATGCAGGTATTTTGCTTGGTCCTGTGCTTATTGGATATGTGGCAGAAGTCACAACACTTTCGATTGCATTCAGCCTACTTATTCCACTAGTTGCACTAACATTAATTTCATCAAAAAAAATAACAATTAATTAATTTAAAACTCATCCTATTTTTTTAATTCTTTGGCTGCAATTTTTTCTAATAAATACATACTTCCAGCTACAGATGGACCAATCCCAAATGCAAACATTATTGTTCCAACGCCAACAATACCACCTAAGTTCCATCCTATAATAATAACTGTCAATTCAATTCCACTTCTGACCCAAGCAATTGGAAAATTTGTTATTCGTTGTAATCCAGTCATTAAGCCATCCCTTGGGCCTGGCCCTAAATTAGAGATTAAATATAATGCACCTCCAAAGCCTGTAATCAATACTCCAGCTGTTGCTTCTGCTAGTTGTGCCAAAGGATTATCAAAAGTTGGGAGAAGGGGTAATATATATTCGAATACTAATGAAATTATTATTGCGTTCAAGATGGTACCAATACCGGGGATTTGTTTAAGCGGTATCCAGCAAAAAAGAACAATAAAACTTAGTATGAATGTTGAAAATCCTATACTCCAATTAGTTACTTGACTTAGTCCTTGAGCAAGAACAGTCCAAGGGCTAACTCCAGCACCTGAAGCAACTAGTAAAGCTTCTCCCAGACCAAAAAGCAGTAAACCTACTATTAAGAATAAAACTGAGATTGGTGGTGGTGATATTGTGAGCGCTTTTGGTGCACTCCAAAAAAGCTTTGGGACACGTTTTACTGACAAAAATTTGGGTTTTTTAAAAATCATTTTGTTATTTTTACGTTTTAATTATTATTTTCACTATGAATGAAAAAATAAAGTATGAAAGGAAAAAATAAAAAGCTTTAAGCACCATCCCAGCGCCTTAACATCCAATACCATTGTTCTGGATTTGTAATTATTCTTCTTGATAGACTGTCATTAAAAACGCGCGTCATTGTCAGGCTATCGGTATGTGGTATGGGGTCTTCAAATTCTACTTTAAATTCGTTTTTATCATCTATTCTAGTTCCATATGCCGGAATTAATGGAATGTTGTATTTTAATGCTAGTTGGGCGGCTGAAAGCGATGTAAGAGCATCTAAACCAAGAAATGGAATTCGCGTTCCTTGAGCTACTTTTTCATCAAGTAATATTGATATGATTCCTCCATCTCTAAGATGCCTAACAAGTGCCCTAGTGCCAACTTTGCCTGTTTCTAAGATTGGTTGCCCACCTTCTTTTATTCCAGCCAGTAACCGCCTCTGATAATGCCTGTTTGTATTTGGCCTATATATTGCACCACTTTCCATTCCATTTATTTTAATAGCAGCTCTTATTGCTTCCCATTGTCCAAAATGTCCTGAAACAATTATTGCACCTTTACCTGTCTTATATGCTTCTTTTAATGCATCTAAGCCTGATCCTGATATTTTGAATTTTTGGGTTAAAGTATGAAATTCTGCAAGATGGTATATCTCAAATAAAGTTCTGCCCATGTTTCGGCCCATTTCGCGGCCTAGATTATTCCTTGTTCTTCGCTTCATTTTTGGGAATGCTTTTTTAGCTTCTCGATCGAAGCGACGCCTTGCTATAGGAAACCAGCGTATGACAAACCCAAAAGTAGTTCCCAGAGCTCTAGATCTAAGATCAAAGGCTCTCCACCTAAATACAGTCAATGCAGACCATAAAGGAAAATACCTTGCATGATGAAATATAGATTTAAAATACCTTAGAATCATAGCTCTGTATGATAGGGTTATGAGATAATGCCAATGAAAAAATTTATTTAAATAATTTCTGTCAAATTTTCATATTTGCTAGCGTATGTTCTAAACCTTTACGAATATGAATTTCTAAAGCTTCTGTAGCTTCTATAGTATTTCTTGAAAGCGCAGCTTTAAATATTTGTTGGTGTTCTAGAGCAGCGTCTTCACCACGATCTGTTATAACCAACATCTGATAACGTAAGTATTTGTCAAAAATAATGGCATGTAGTGACATTAAGTTTTGTGAATTACATGCTTCAATTGAGGTTTTGTGAAACTCCCAATCATATCTCTTCCATGTTTCTTTTTGGGAAAAGTCTCCAGAAAGCATTTTTTCTTCAATTAATCTTAATTTATGATGCGCGGCTACCAGATTGCCTTCCCAGTCAGCATCACCATTTTCTATCGAGGTTTTGAGAGCTGAACATTCTAATAGTATTCTTAGATTAGCTATCTCAGCTAAATCTTCACGAGACACTGAACGGACAAAAAAGCCACGTTGTTCAGCAGCTTCTACAAACCCATCGCTAGATAAGCGGTTTAATGTCTCTCTTAGGGTTGAAACGCTTGCGTCATATTGTTCCTTGAGGCCATCAAGTTTTAATTTACTGCCTGGTGCGAGTTTCCCATAAATAATATCTTTTTTAATGCGCTCGTATGTACTGGAGCCAACAGTATTAATAATTCTTGTCATATATTTCTCAAATAATCAGTTATATTTCCCTTATTACACAATTATATGATACTTCTCAACTACGTATAATAAATGATTATTTATAAAATATCATATATTATTGCGAATCTAAATTCTTTATTGTAGTTTTACTAAATAAATTTACTCCAAGGGTGCAGATGACTGATATTATAAAGCTTGCAATTGTTGGCGCTGGTCTAGTTGGACAACGGCATATAAATGCAATCGCAAAGCAAAAGGATGTAGTGCTAGTTGCTATAGTTGAACCAAATCCATCCGAAGACATAAAAGCAATGGATGTGCCATGCTTTGATACTTTAGAAAAAATGTTTTTATTGATCTCACCAGATGGAGTTATTCTTTCTACGCCTACGCCATTACATGTATCCCAAGGACTTGAATGTATAGAGAAAGGATGCCCTGTACTAGTCGAAAAGCCTTTAGCTACTTCTGCAGTTCAGGCAAAAATATTAACTGATGCTGCAGAAATCTCTGGAGTATCATTGTTGGTTGGTCATCATCGTAGACATAATCCTCTTATTCAGAAGGCCAAAGAATTAATTTTAGATGGTGCTATAGGAAATATTCGAGCGCTACAGGCTACTTGTTGGTTTTATAAACCTGATGAATATTTTGATATTGCACCTTGGAGGACAAAAAAAGGGGCAGGACCAATTTCAGTTAATTTAGTGCATGATATAGATCTTATGAGGTTTTTTTGTGGTGAAATAATTTCTGTTCAAGCACAAATGGCACCCTCAATTAGAGGTTTTGATAATGAAGATTTAGCAGCAGCTGTATTATGTTTTGAAAATGGAATAATCGGAACTGTCACAGTCTCAGATAGTATCGTTTCTCCTTGGAGTTGGGAATTAACATCCAGAGAATATCCTATTTACCCAATGACATCGGAATCTTGTTATTTAATTGGTGGCTCGGAAGGATCTCTTTCAGTTCCAGATTTAACAGTTTGGACACATAAAGATGAAAAAAATTGGTGGAATCCAATTTCTGGAACAATATCACCTCGTGAGGCATCTGATCCTTTAATAAATCAAATTACTAATTTTGCAGATGTGATACGTGGAAAAGCGGATGCGTTGGTTACGGGCTTGGACGGATTAAAAACACTTTTAGTTATTGAGGCAATTCAAAAAGCTGCTGAAACTAGAACACTTGTTGAGGTAGAATGCTCTTTAAAAATTTCAACAAATGGAGTTGCTGCACAATAATATCATATATTATGTAAAATATATTGTATTTTAACAAAGCTATGATATAGCTTAAATAGAAACACTGCCATAGAGGTGGTTTTAACAGTCTGGGAGGACAAAAATGAAAGTTAACTTTACACGTCGGATTGCAGTAGCTGCTTTGATGGCTGCTAGTGTATCAACTAGTATGCCAGCATTAGCTGACGGGCATTCTAAAGTACAATTGCGGATGGCTACATCAGGTACAGAAACAGATCAAAGATCTGTGGCTATGGCAAACGTTTTCGCTCCACTAGTTGGAACATTTGCTAGTTTTGAGCCTAGCTACAACAGTACGATATTTGCACAAGGCACTGAACTTGATGCTATTAGTCGTGGTAATTTAGAAATGTCTATAACATCTGCACAAGAATTAGCGCAATTCTTCCCAGAATTTTCAATTTTTACAGCGGGTTATGTTCATCAAGATGCTGATCACCAAGTAGCTGTTTTTAACGATCCTTTGATGGATCCGTTTAAAGCAAAAGTTGAAGATGAATTAGGTGTTAAACTTTTATCAGTTATGTATCTGGGTAGACGACAAGTAAACTTAAGACAGTCAAAAGATGAACTTACAGTGAATAAGCCTTCAGATCTTGCAGGTGTTAACTTACGTATGCCTGGCACAGATGCTTGGCAGTTTCTAGGCAAAGCACTAGGTGCGGCTCCTACACCAATGGCTTTTTCTGAAGTATACACTGCATTATCAACAGGTGCTGTTGATGGGCAAGATAATCCATTACCAACTGTTGTAGACAAAAAATTCTATGAAGTTACGAAACAAATTGTTTTGACTTCTCACCTTGTTGATTTAAACTATATCGCAATAAGTGCAAAAACTTTTAATGATATGAGTGCAGAACAGCAAATTGCAGTTCAAGTTGCCGCTGATGCAGCAGCAGCATCTGGTCGTAAGATACAGTTAGAGTTAGAGGGAAGCTTGGTGGCATTCTTAGAAGAGCAGGGAATGGAAGTATATGAACCAGATACAGCTGCATTCCGTAATCAAGTTCAGTCGATGTATTTAGATAGTGAATTTGCAGCAACTTGGCCTGCAGGAGTACTAGAAAAAGTAAACGCACTGGGTAAATAATCCAAAGCAATTTTTGGGAGAACACTAAATGTCTAAAATCATAAAAGCGTTCTCCCATATTACCAATGCTATTGCTGGCGGATTACTGGCAGCAATTTTTTTAACTTTTCTTTTACAAATTTTATTAAGATATTTTTTTACACCAGCTGGTTGGACACTAGAACTCATTGGAATTCTATGGGTGTGGCTAATATTCTTTAGTTGTGCATTTGTTGTTAAAGAAACAGACCATGTAAAATTTGATATCGTTTATCTTGCAATGCCAATTCGTATTCGTAAAATTATGGCTATAATAAGTGCGTCTGCAATCTTGATTGGAATGATTTATTCATATTTACCAACATGGGATTATATCGACTGGATGAAAATACGAAAAACATCAACTGTTAAAAACCCATTTTCAGGTTCAAAAATCCCTATGCGGGATGTATTCTCTATATATGCTGTTTTTATGATTGCTGTTGGAGCAAGATATGCTTGGATGATTATAAATATATTTCGTCAGGGTCCACCTAAAACAGAACTTGAAATTACTCTTGAAGAGCAGTCTTTAAAAAAGAAAGATTTGTTATGAGTTTTGAACTTGCTTCATGTTTAATAACATTGTTTTTTTTAGCTGGAATTGGAACTCCGATTGGCTATTCAATAATGTTAGCTTCTGTAGTTTATTTAGGGTTTTCTGGTCTTGATATTGCGCTAGCGGGCGAGAAAATTCTCCAAGGGTTTTATTTAAGCACCATTCTAATTGCAGTGCCTTTATTCATTGTAGCAGCCAATATTATGAATGCTGGTACAATAACTGATCGATTATTAAATTTCTGTGTTGCTGCTGTTGGACGTTTTAAAGGTGGACTGGGTCATGTAAATGTCGTCGCTTCTTTAATTTTCTCTGGTATGTCAGGATCTGCTGTTGCAGATGCTGCAGGAATTGGAAAAATTATTATTGAAATGATGACTAAAGATAATCGCTATAGTAGAGGGTATGCTGCTGCTATCACTGCTGCCTCTGCAACTATAGGGCCAATAATTCCTCCTTCTATTCCAATGGTTTTATATGCTTTAGTCTCAAAAGCATCGATTGGATCCCTTTTCTTAGCAGGTATCTTGCCAGGTTTGATTATGGGCTTTGTATTAATGCTAATGAATTATTATATGGCAGGTAAGCGTGGATTTGCAATGGAAGATCCAATTCCTTTGAGAGAACTTCCGCGAAAAACAGCAAATGCTTTTCCTGCTTTGTTGATGCCTGTGATATTATTATATGGCATCTACGGTGGGGTAACGACACCAACTGAGGCTGCAGCAATTGCAGCATTTTATGCATTATTACTTGCTGGATTATTTTATAGAGCTCTATCATTTAGATCTCTTTTTAATGTATTTGTAGAAAGCGCTCGATCATCTGCATCAGTTGGGATCGTAATTGGTGGAGCTTTTATTCTAAATTTTATAGTTATTTCTGAGCAAATTCCTCAATCAATTGCAGTGCTTTTGGAAGGAACTGATGTAAATCCAATCATTTTTTTGATTACTGTTAATGTGTTAATCTTAGCATTAGGCTGTATATTAGACGCGACAACTATTATTTTAGTTATAGTCCCTTTGTTCATTCCAACATGTGAAGCATTGGGTATAGACTTAGTTCATTTTGGGGTTTTGGTAGTTGTAAATTCAATGATTGGGTTAATAACGCCACCCTATGGAATACTTTTATTTGTAATAAATGCAGTTACTGATATTCCTCTTCGTGAAATAATATCTGAAATTTGGGCATTTTTAATTGTCTTAATTGCTGCACTTCTTGTCATGCTTTTAACTCCTGATTTAGTTTTGTGGTTACCAAGAGTCTTTGGATATCAAGGCTGATTTTGTGAATTGTATATCTACTAATTCTGTTGCTGGTAATTTTGAAGAGAAATTAAATTCAATTTCACTTTCGGATTTTAATTTAGTCGAAATTGAAAGTATTGATATTTTAGAATTAAAAGATGAACCAAAATTAATCATAAATATGGTCAAGAATACTAATTTAAATATTGGTGCATTCAATTTTCATGAAGAAATATACTCACATAAAAATATATCAGATATAACGAGCTTCTCAATTTTGATTAATGCTCCAATTTTAATATTAAAAGTTACAAAATCTCAAAAAATTATATTGCCAGATCTTGATTTAATTGGAAACCTAAAGATTGCTTTACAACCCTCTCGTGAACGAGAAGATGAAACTTTCAAATTTATTAAAAAAATAAACCATCCAAATCTTGGCATAGCTTTGAATAGTTCAAATGTTCTAGGAGATGGTTCACGACCAGCTAGGTTGCGTAATTTAGAAATTTCAAAATTATTTTTTGTTCAATTAGCTGATGGAATAAATGGAAATCTATTACCATTGCTTGGAGATTTGAATTTACAGGGTTTTATTAAAATATTAACTCGATCTGGGTATGAGGGCATCTGGTGTGTTTCGATAAAAAGCAAAGTACATCCAGGAGCAGTAAGTGCATATAGATCTTTGTTAAATATTTTGAATGAAGTATCAATTGAAGAACCATTAGCAAGGTTTAAAATACCTGACATTGCATCCCGAGTGCCAGCCACTGGAATTGAATTTATTGAATTTGCTGTTGATGAACGGAGTTCTTATGAATTATCCAAAATATTACGAAGTATGGCGTTCCGCCAAGAACGAATACACCTAAATAAAGATGTAGTTCTTTGGCGGCAAGGAGCTATCAATATTGTAGTTAATAAAGAAAAAGATGGATATGCACATGACAGGTTTATGGCTCATGGACCAATAGTATGTGATATGGGGCTACGGGTCCAAAATGCAGATGAGACTGTATCTAGAGCAAAAGCTTTAGGTACAAAATCTTTTGTCCAAAATGTAGGGTTGGGTGAGTTAAATATTCCGGCTATTCGTGGGGTTGGTGGTAGCATAGTACACTTTATAGATGAAAAATCTGATTTACATAGGGTTTGGGATATTGAATTTGCATCAAAAAATGATGAAAATTTTATTCAACCTGTAGGGTTGCGTCGTGTAGACCATATTGCGCAAACAATGAAATATGATGAAATGCAAGATTGGTTGTTATATTATATTTCAACTTTTGAAATGGATAAATCTTCAATTATAAATGTAAGTGATCCCTCTGGAATAGTATTAAGTCAAGCTATCGAAAGTCCTGAAGGAGACGTGAGACTTAATTTAAATGCAACAGAAGACCTTGATACCTTTGCTGGGTCTTTTGTTAAAGACAAGTTTGGAGCTGGTGTTCAACATTTGGCTTTTTCTACTGATGATATATTTGAAAGTGCTAAACTATTATCAGATACTGGTTTCAAAGGTTTATGTATTTCAAGTGATTATTATGAAAAAACTAAAAATAAATTTAATTTAAACGATGTATTTATAGATCAACTAAAAGAACATAATATTTTATATGATTGTGATGGATTAGGTGAATATTTCCAACTTTACAGTGAAAACTTATTTGATGGTTTCTTTTTTGAAATTGTACAAAGAAAAAATGGTTATTCAGGTTATGGAGCGCGTAATGCATCTGTTCGTTTAGCATCTCAAATTGCATTACAAAAATTTCAGTAAGGAAGCTCAGTATGATAAATGATTCTGACGAAATTCGAGATTGGTGGAGAACATCAATTATTGATATGTCACCTGGAAAAATTTCTTTTAGAGGAAGTCCAATTGAAAATTTGATAGGTAATATTTCCTTTCCGCAGATGATTTGGAAGATGGTAAGAGGTGGGGCACCAACAGAAGCTCAAGCTGCACTATTTGAGGCAGCACTTGTAGCAGGGGTCGATCATGGACCACAAGCGCCATCAATAGCAGCTGCTCGTATGGCAGCTACTTGTGGGGTTGGCATTAATAACGCTATGGCAACTGGTATAAACATGTTGGGCAATGTGCATGGTGGGGCAGGTGAGCAATGTGCTGAATTATATTACGATATTGCATCAAGAATTAATAATGGTGCCTCATTTGATCTAGCTTTATCTGGTGGATTGAGCAATTGGACGAATAAAAATGGTAAAATTATAAGTGGATTTGGTCATAGATTTCATAAGCCTATAGATCCAAGGGCGCCAAGATTAATGGAATTAGTAAGAAATGCGTCTGAAAAAAATGTTATTTCTGGTCAATTTTATGATATTGCAGAGGCTATCCAGTTATATCTAAGCTCAAAAAAAGAAATACCTATGAATATTGATGGTGCAACAGCCGTTATCTTTTGTGAACTAGGTTTCCCAGCACCATTGGCGCGTGGTTTGTTCTGTTTATCGCGGAGTGTTGGAATATTGGCCCATTCTTGGGAGCAAATCGAACAAGGGGGAAGAAATAAGGGACCAATGCCAATAAAATATTTACCAACTTATGATGCAAAAGAATAAATAAAAATCAATTTAACTGATAAACATAAAAATATCATAGATTTTTGAATACATAATATGTTAATGGTGTTATCAGATATATTGAGGTGATTCATAATGACTGATGCTGTACATGACCCATTGTATTCTTTGGCACATTTAACATTGATTAACGCAACTACACCGGAATTAATTTATATTGCTGCGCGTTCAGGTTATGATGCAGTTAGCCCAAGATTCATACCTATGAATGTTCCAGGTGAGTTTAAAGAATCTCCCATTGATAGAGAAATGATCAAAGCAACGAAAATTGCCTTGGCTACAACAGAGCTTAAAGTACTAGATATTGAATTAGCACGTATTACTGAAGATTGTGACCCGCGGAATTTTGAAAGAGCTTTAGCGCTGGGTGGTGATCTTGGTGCAAAGCGAATGATAATGAGTGCATGGACAAAAAATCGTTCTGATAGAAATTTTCTAATAGATTGTTATTCCGAGACTTGTGATATCGCATTGCAATATGGGCTTAGTGTTGATTTGGAATTCCCTTCTTTTTCCCGCTTAAGAACATTAGATGAGGCATTAGATATCGTGCGGGCTGCAGGCCGCTCAAATGGTGGAATACTGGTTGATACATTATACCTCCATTTAAGTCGTGTTGATTTAGCAGAATTACTTCATGTTCCAGGCGAGTTTTTAAACTTTTTACATATTTCAGATGCATTGCCAGGTATTGCTGATACGAAACAAGGAATGATCCAGTTAGCAAGAGATGCGCGATTATATCCTAGTGAAGGATGCATTGATTTTAGGGGTATAATAGAAAGAATGCCCTCTCTTGATTACTCAATAGAATTACCAAATCAATCTAGAATAAATGAACTGGGATATGAAGAACACGCTCGCAGATGTCTGAAGCACGCAAAGCGAACATTTGGAGATGTGAAGTCGCAGAGACGTGATCATAAAATTAATAACATTATAGGAAAAAATATATCTCATGGTGAAAGAGCTTACTAACTATGAGCGCAAACTTGCGCTTGATATGCTTGAACGTGCGCGCAAAGCAATGGCGTTAGTTGAGGATTATACACAACAAGAATTAGACAGATTAGCCCAAGCTATTGGATGGTTTTCTGGTAATGAAAAAACATTTACAAAACTTGCTCAAATGGGTGTTGATGAGAGTGGCATAGGAGATCGAAATGGGCGTCCAGGTAAACGTTTTAAAATTCATGGAGTTTTAAGAGATGCACTTCGGCATCCTTCAACTGGGATTGTTGAAGTTAACAAAGAAAAAGGTTTAGTTAAATATGCTAAACCAGCTGGTGTAATCGCATCGTTAATACCAATGACTAATCCTGCATTAACGCCCCCAGTTACTGGTATTTATTCTGCTAAGACACGTAATGCAGCTATTTTCTCTCCACATCCTCGAACTGCAAAAACAACATTTGAGATGGTTGAAGTAATGCGCAAGGCTTGCCAAGCAGTTGGTGCGCCTAAGGATTTGTTTCAATCTATTAAGAGCCCTTCGATTCCTCTAACTCAATATTTAATGCAAATTTGTGATCTAACACTTGCAACAGGAGGTAAACCAATGGTTAAGGCTGCTTATTCATCTGGACGGCCTGCTTATGGAGTGGGAGCGGGAAATTCATCTATAGTAATTGATGAAACAGCAGATATTGGAATTGCGGCAAAAAACACTCGAATGTCAAAAACTAGCGACTTTGGTTCAGGTTGTTCAGCTGATGGGAATATAATTATTCAGCATAGTATTTATAAAAAAATGCTAAATGCGTTAAAATTAGAAGGTGGATATCTTTGCAGTGAGGAAGAAAAAGGTAGATTAGAAGCTATAATGTGGGATGAAAATGAAAACCGTACATTTGAAACAATAGCTTGCCCACCTCAACAAATTGCAAATCTCGCTGGGTTTAGTATTCCAGATGATAAAGTTTTCTTAATGGTTGAAAACCAAGGAAAAATTGGTCCAAAACATAAATTTAGCAAAGAAAAACTAACTACATTAATGGCACTCTATCATTTTGATGACTTTAACGATGCATTAGAAATTGTTCGAAAAATTTATAATACTGCAGGAAAAGGACACTCCTGTGGAATATATAGTCATGATGATAAAAATATTGATGCTTTAGCGCGGATTGCTCCAGTAAGCAGAATGATGGTCAGGCAAGCTCAATCAAAAGCAAATGCTGGATCATATACCAATGGGATGCCAATGACATCTAGTCTTGGTTGTGGAATTTGGGGAGGCAATATTACGAATGAAAATGTTACCATGAAACATATGATGAATTATACTTGGGTTAGCCGACCAATTGCTGAGGATAAACCTTCTGAAAAAGAATTGTTTGGAGAATTTTATAGAAATGAGGTTACGTAATGGATGATAATAGCAAAACAGTCGCTGAACATTTGGTAGATTTTCTTAATCGAAGAGAAGTAAAACATGTTTTTGGTTTATGCGGACACACAAATATAGCTGTATTAGCTGCTTTATCAAAAAGTCCAATTGATTTTATAACAGTACGTCATGAGCAAATTGCAAGTCATGCAGCAGATGCTTATGCCCGTGTCACTGGTAAAGCTTCAGTTGTTCTTTCTCATCTATCTCCAGGTTTAACTAATTGTGCGACTGGTGTTGCAAATGCTGCATTAGATTGTATCCCTATGGTTGTTATTGCTGGTGATATACCAACTCATTATTATGGCAAACATCCACACCAAGAAGTGAACCTTCATTCAGATGCGTCACAATTTGAAATATATAAACCTTTTGTAAAACGTGCATGGCGTGTTGATAGAGCAGACCTGATTGCAGAGATATTAGAGAAAGCATTTCATCTAGCTGAAAGTGGCCAACCAGGGCCAGTATTAGTAAATGTTCCAATGGATATATTTAGTGAAGTTATTCCTTCTCATTCTTTTGATCGTATTTTAGAAAATACACGTTCACTTATAAAGCCATCTTTAGACGAAGATACAGCAAAAGAAATTGTAATTAAATTGGCAAATGCAAAAAATGCAATTAGCTATGTTGGTGGTGGCATATTACTGTCAGGCGCGTCAGAGGAGCTTAAAGAGTTCATAGAGCATATGGGTTTACCAGTTGCACACTCCTTAATGGGTAAAGGTGCAATAAGTGACAAAAATCCATTGGTTCTTGGAATGACGGGATTTTGGGGTACAAAGTTAACCAATGATGCATGCTTAAATGCAGATTATATATTTGCTATTGGAACTCGTTTCAAAGAGGCGGATTGCTCGAGTTGGTACCCAGGCTATACATTTAATATTCCTGGTTCAAAGATTATTCATATAGACATTGAATCATCTGAAATTGGTAGAAATTATCCAACAGAAATTGGTGTAATAGCAGATGCAAAATTGGCTTTACGTGTTTTACTGCGTGTAGCAAAAAAAATGTATCCTGGTGGATTTAATAAACCAGAACTGTGTAAAAAAATATCAAACTTTAAAAAAAATTTTCTAAAAAGTAATATTGAAATGGCTACTTCAAATTCATTTCCGATGATGCCTGAAAGGATTCTAGCTGACACAAGAATTGCTTTGCCTGATGATGCGATCATAACAACTGATGTTGGTTGGAATAAAAATGGTGTTGGCCAACAGTTTGATATTTTAACACCAGGGTCAATTCTTACCCCAGGCGGTTTTGCAACAATGGGATTTGGGCCACCTGCAGCAATTGGTGCAAAGTTAGCCAGACCTGATAGTGTAGTGTTAAGTTTAGTTGGTGATGGTGGATTTGGTCAAAACCCTGCAATGCTTGCCACCGCAGTTGAACTAGAATTGGGAATTATTTGGTTGGTAATGAATAATAATGCATTTGGAACTATTGCTGGGTTACAAAAAGCACATTATGGCCTGACATATGGGACAACATTCCCGGGAACTGCTGCAGAGCCAAAGAATGGCCCAAACTATGCAGAAATTGCAAAAGCTTATGGTGCTGAAGGTATAAAAATTAAATCTGCAGAAGAATTACTTCCAGCATTAAGGAGTGCCATTAAAGCAAATAAGCCAACTGTTATTGATGTTGCAATGATAAATAATCCAACACCAACTACAGGACACTGGAATATTCTTGATATTTATTCTCCAGATGAAAATGTGAGTCACGTATCAACATAATTTTTTTACATACATCAACATTATAAATTTTTGATCTGACTTATCTCATGATAAATGGATTTTCCATTGGTTTGTCTGATGTATTAACCCATATAGTCTTAGTTCTTGTATAGTCATAGATTGAATCTATTCCTGCTTCACGACCATAACCAGACTGATTGTACCCACCAAATGGTGCAATTGGTGAAATAGCACGATATGTATTTATCCAACATATTCCTGCTTTTATTTTTGAGGAAACACGATGAGCTCGGGCAATATTTTGAGTAAAGATGCCAGATCCCAAGCCAAATTTTGAGTCATTAGCAAACATAATAGCCTCATCTTCAGTATCAAATGATAGTAAAGACATTATCGGGCCAAACATTTCTACTTTTAAAGTTTCTGTATTGGAATCCATACATTCAATAAGTGTAGGTTCCATATAGTTACCTGGCTTTTCTAATTGGCTACCTCCAAAATGTATTTTTGCACCTTGAGATTTACTTATTTTTAAAGTCTTAGAAATATTATCTATTTGTGCTTTAGTGCATAAAGGTCCAACATTGGTATCTGGATCTAAAGGACTACCAACTCTTATATTTTTTGATTTTTCAGTAATTAAATTTATTAAATCTTTTAATACATTTTTATGTATTAGCCCACGTGATCCAGCAACACAACTTTGGCCTGAGGCACCGAAATTTCCTGCTATTAAGCCATTTGCAGCACTTTCTAAATCGGCATCTTCAAACACTATAATTGGTGATTTTCCACCTAATTCTAATGACGTAACAGCGAAGTTATTCGAAGAATTTTTAATAACATTACGCGCTGTATCAGGCCCCCCTGTAAAAGCAATGCGGTCTATGTCGGGATGACTTGTCAACGGAATAGAACAGTTTTCAGCATCACCTGTAATAATCGATACGACACCTGGTGGAAATCCAGCTTGATCTATTAGTTTTGCAAATTCTAACATAGGAGTTGGTGCAATTTCAGAAGCTTTTAAAATAACAGTACAACCTGCAGCTAAAGCTGGCCCTAGTTTTGTAGCTGTCAAAAACATTTGAGCATTCCATGGAACAACTGCTACAACTACACCAATTGGTTCACGTTTTGTAAATACATGCATATCGGGTTTATCTATTGGTAAAACTGAACCCTCAATTTTATCTGCTAGCCCTGCATAATAGCGATAGTAATCTGCAACATATCCAGTTTGGGTGGATGTTTCAGCTAAAAGTTTCCCACTATCATTAGTTTCAATTTGACCAATAATCCCAGCATTTTCTTCTATAAGGTTAGCCAATTTATAAAGTAATTTACCACGTTGTGTTTGTGATATGTTACACCAAGATTTTTCTGTTAATGCTCGCCTGGCTGATTTCACAGCACGGTCAACGTCACTTTTTGATGCACAGTCAAAAGTTGCCCAATTCTCACCGTTTGCAGGATTTTGTGCATCCATTTTTTGGTTAGTGCTTCCACTTACCCAGGAGCCATCTATATATAATTGATAATGTGGTTTTCTTTTCATGATAATCCTTAATTGAATGCTGGCATTACTTCATTAATAAATCGTTCTAAAGATTCCTTTTTCTTTTTAAATTCCATTCCACTATCTATCCAAAAGGCATATTCGTCATAGCCTAAATCTTCAAACTTTTTTATTTGTTTTATTACTGACTTTGATGTTCCTATAGTTAAATTTCGATCCATATTTTTAGGTGACATCATTTCATTTGCATCTAATTCATCTTGTGACAACGTTTTAATATGACCTTGATTTACAGGTCTTTTATTTTGAAACCATGCGCCAAAATAGCAATAAAATTTTGAAAGCTGTTTTGATGCCATATGCACATCATGTTCATCAGAACCAACATATGTATGGTGTAAAAGCATTATCTTTGGTCTTTTCCCCTTGTAGTCATTACAAGCTTCGTTGAATTTTTTCATAAGATCTTCAATTTCATCATTGCCCATCCAAAGAGGCGTAACTTGAATGTTGAAACCATTTTCTACACCAAATTTATGACTATTTATATCTCGTGCGGCTATCCAAATAGGTGGTCCATCTTTTTGAAGTGGTTTAGGTGCTGAAGATGTTTTAGGAAAATTGTAGTATTTGCCACTATGCTCGCAATCTCCTGACCAAAGTTTACGCAACAAAGGTATACTCTCACGCATTTTCTTACCAGCTTCTAATGCATCCATGCCAGGTACAAGTCTCTCATATTCATAAGAATATGCTCCTCGAGCAATACCTAGTTCAATTCTACCACCTGTAATTAAATCAGATGCAGCTGCTTCTCCGGCAAGTTTAATTGGGTGCCAGAAAGGTGCAATAATAGTTCCTGTGCCTAAGCGTAAATTTTTTGTGTGATAGCTGAGGTCAACTAAACTAATAAAAGGATTTGGTGCAATCGTAAAATCCATTCCATGGTGTTCACCAGTCCAGATTGCTCGCATCCCTCCTTCATCAGCTATTTTAGCTAATTGAATTAGTTCTTCTCGTAAATTTACATGATTTTGATCTGGTGTAATTCTTTCCATGTGTGCAAAAAGAGAAAAATCCATTTTATCAATTCCTTTCAAAAGTATCGTGTATTGAACCTTTTTCAACATCACCCAAATACAAAGAAAAATTTCTTGATTGTGCCTCTAATGAAAAGCGAGACATCATTCTTGATATTGCTGGTGATGAATATTTTTGAGCATTTAACTGAGATATTGGGATTAAAATAACTTCTGGTGAAGGGGATATTATATTTCCAGTTGCTAAAAAATAGGTACTGTGTTCTCTAGATTTAACACCTTCAAATACAGAGTAGGCTTGACCAAGCTTTGCTGAAATACCGTGATCAATCATAGTGCTATTCAAATCTTTTATCAGATTACTTCTATCAATGGCTTTGCATTGAGGTGGATGAAGTCCATCTGGTGATTTTATGAGAATAATATTTTCACCATCTTCTATAATTGCACCACAAATTGCATTACTTACTGTTTTATTAAACGCGGCACGTTCCAAGCCAAGACTAAAATATTGACCACCAACATAACCCAAGCCTGGCTCTTCTGATAGTTTGAAATCGTCAACTTGGCCAATTAATACACAATGATCTCCAGTGGGAATTATATTTCTTGTTGAACAAGAAAATTGTACAGTAGCTCCATTTATTATTGGCACTCCATTCATATCAAGACTATGTGGTACTTTTAAAAACCTATCTTCATCAGAAGTTGCAAATATATTTGATATTTTTTCTTGACCTTCAGAAAGAATATTTACTGAAAAATGATCACATTTCGAGAATGTATCATAGCTTGATAAAAATTTTCCTGGACAAACAAGAAGCATTGGTGGATCTAAAGATACAGATGAAAAAGAATTCGCCGTAAATCCAACATATTTTCCATCATCTTTGACTGCAGTAACAACTGTCACACCAGTCATAAACTTTCCAAATGCATTGCGAAGTAATTTAGGATCTAATTTTTTCATTAAGAATTATCCATTATAAATTCATTTAAAATTAAATTAAGTTCTTTTGCATGGGTCATTGGTAGCATATGCGCTGCTTTATCAAAGATTTTTACTTCTCCATTTGGAGCTAACGATGACATATTTTCTGACATTTTTGGTGTAGAATTTGGTTCTTTAGAGCCCGTTATGAATAGTGCAGGGCACTGTAATTTTTTTAAGTTAGTATCGCTAGGGCCGTCTTTATTCGAAAATACTTTATAAGCATTATAGTATCCCCTTGGATCAGTTGAGGATAACCATTGATGACAATTTTTGCGCATATCAGCGTGATCTTTTCCAAACCATCTATCTAAAGTGTCAGATGGGTTAGAATTGGACAGTTTTGATAAATTATTAAAACGTTTTTTTACAGCATCTTTAGAAATTTGATTTCTTTTATAAATTGCATTCAACGAGATAACAGATTTTACTTTTTCAGGATAATTAAATGCTAAGTCCAAAGCAATCATTGAACCAAATGAATGACCAATTATTACAGAAGGTGTTAAAATAGATTCTGAAATTATATCTGTATATTCTTTCAATTTAAAATTATCTGTCAAAATTGAACTCTCACCATGCCCTGGGATATCAATTGCAATTGTTTTATATGATTTACTCAGGTTTATTATTTGTTTAGACCAAGCTTCTGCACGCAATCCTACACCATGAATTAAAACAACTTGTTGTCCTTCTCCAGATATTATTGCATCTAATCGTCCAAATTTAGACCGAGGCTGGATTGTCCATGTCATGTCCTAAATCCTTTAAGTCTTGATATCTGTCCCCAATTCTATGGTGTGGACGTCCACTTGTTGCTGCTCCAAGGGCTATAACCAATTCATTATCACGTGGCGCATCAGATATTGAAAATTGTATAGTAAGATAATGGGATCGTCGTCCAGCATCATTCTTGTCCATTAAAGGAACTAATATTGGTGCATTTGCACCTCCTCTAGTATTCGTAAAAGCAAGATATGATTTTGCCTCAACAGCTTCACGATAGAAGTTACCAAATCTTAATGTATGTATTAAAGCAGATGCGTGTTCGATTTCACCATCCAAACCTGCTATGGCAGCTTTGCCATAGGCCTCTATAGCAGCGCCAGAACCTGCAAGTGAAATCATTTTTTTAGTCATCATTTCGCCTAAAGCTGGTCCATAAGCTTGAATTTCTGGTTTTAAATTTTCAACAAATCTACCAGCCCATGGGTTTTTTATAACAGCAGCTACGGCAAATAATCGCCAAGGATTTTTGGTTTTGCGAAATCCCTCAATAAGAATTTCTTCATCATAAGTAACAATTTTTCTAATCTCTGGCTGCATTTAATATTCCTATGCTTATGTTTCTTACTATCTACTAATCCGATACTAATTGACAAACAAATGATTTAGAGGCTTATGTATTAGTAAAACTAATGGATAACTTAGTCATGGTTAAAGCGCTACCACCCTTAGCATGGTTTAGAGCATTTGAAGCAGCTGCAAGACGACTGAGCTTTACCGCAGCAGCTGAAGAAATTGGTATGACACAGTCTGCTGTTAGTCAGCATATTAAATCTTTGGAAACGTCTCTTGGAGTAGCGCTTTTTATCCGCAGGGCGCGAGGATTATCTATCACTGACGATGGACGTAAATTATTACCTCAAGTTAGCTTAGCATTAGAAACATTAACACTTGCGGCTCGAAATTTTGGTACAGTTCCATCAAAAAATATTCTCACTGTTGCTACTTCTGTAAGTGTAGCCCAATGGATAATATTCCCAAGATTGAAAGAGTTTACAAATAAATATCCTAATACTGCTATTAGGTTTCTAAGTACTATTTGGCCTGATGATTTTCATACTGTAAGGGCAGATGTTGAAATTCCTTTTGGTTCACAAAAGCAATTTGGTAGTAATGCTATAAAGTTAGAACCTAGTGGGCTTATTGCAGTAAAATCACCAAAGCTTAAAGATGATATTGAAAAATCTGTTCTTATTGAGACTGTAGGAATATCTGACGGGTGGAAGTTATGGGGTGAGGTCATTGGAAGCAATCCAAAGCCAAAGATTTTTGTTGATTCATATGGAGCCGCTATGAATTTGGCAATTCAAGCAAATGGAATTGCTTTGGTTAGTAATATCTTGGCTAAAGATGTATTAAGCACTGGCAAACTAGTCATCGCAGATAAAAATATTTTACCATGTAATGAAGGTTACTATCTACGGTTTAATGATAAAAATTTAATTGCTGTTCAGTTTTCTGAATGGTTAAAAAACTCTCTAATTTGATCTTATTTGATTTTAATTATGAATTATAACATCATTTGATAACTTGCAGGAGTATAGTGAAATCCCTCTTTGTGATTATCAACATACCCAAGGCCGGGCCAGGGCATATGATATCCAATAAATGGTATTTTTTCATAAGCTAGCATGTCTAATATTTTGCGCCTGGTCTTAGCCGCCATTTCCCTATCTCTATCAAATCGTAATTCCCAATCAGGGTAAGCAAGTGACCAAACATAATGATTAGCAAAATCACCTCCAAGCAATAACTGTTTTCCTTCACTTTCTATAATAAACGCAAGATGTCCTGGTGTATGTCCATAAGCTGCTAAAGCCGTAACGCCAGAAACGACATCATCACCAGGATTAATCATTATAATTTCATCTTCAAACGGTCGAACCATTTTCTCGAAATTATCATTTCCTGAAAAATCCCATTCTTCATATTCTAATTCACCACAATAATATGATGCATTTTTATAAATACTACCGTCTGAATTTCGAAGGCCACCTATGTGATCACTATGAAAATGTGTTAGAACTACTTTGTCTATTTGATTTGGATTGTAACCAGCTGATGTTAAAGCTGATACTGTACCTTCTGGGTTTTGCCCAGTATCAAATAATATTAGTTCGCTTCCAGTATTTACAATAGTAGGTGTATAAAACATTTGAAAACGGTCATCGGGTATATTGTTTTCTTTTGAAACCTTTGAAAAATCTTCTTTTGAAACATTCAATCCAAAGATACCTTGTGGATCGTTATTTATAGTCCGTGTACCTGACAATATTGTTGTTACTTCAAAATTTCCTAATTTAAATCGTCTGAATGTACTTATTGATGGTCCAAGAAGCGGTGCAGATGCATGTGAGGCTGATGCTGAGAGTAAAGCTGAGGATCCAATTATAAAGTTACGACGCTTTAATCTTAATGAGTTTTTCATTTTTGACCTCTCAATATAATAAGTTAATTTTAATAATAATTAAAAGCATACATGTAATATAGTGAATATGTCTATTTTAAAATTTACTTTTGGAATTATGTAACAGTTGACGTTGAGTCAGCTTAATGAAAGAGAAGAATTAAATTTTATTTAATATTTAGGATAAATTGTGCTTCAGGTTTTAACAAATAATATCCTACCTGTGTTTTCTATCTTGGCTCTTGGATTTATTTGTGGAAGAGTTCAATTGATATCAAGAACTGAAGCAACTACATTAAATCGAATAGCTTTTTTGATTTTACAACCTGCTTTAATCTTTCCATTAATTAGTAATGCCAATATTGATCTTTTTTATTTTAATGCGATTTTTATTTATGGCTTATGTCAAATTATCGTATTTTTAATAACTTTTTTGATATGTAAATTTGTATTAAATTTAGAAACTATTGAGTCTTGGCTTCTTGCCATGTGTACAATATTTGTGAATGGGTTATTATATATATGGCCTATTTCAGAACTTATTTATGGTATTGATAACAATTATCCAATTACTGCACTAGTAATTTGGGATGCATCCATAGTGTTTGCATTTTTTATTATTTCTACAGAATTTTTAAGTAATAAAAATTTAAAATTTAAGCCAATCATGATGAAATTAATAAAAAACCCTGTATTAATAGCAATATGTTTGGGGATGATTGCTAATATAACTAATTTTTCAACACCTAATCCGATTTTATATGCCATGAAATTTTCAGGAGCTGCTGCTGCTCCCTTAACACTTCTAGCATTGGGTGTAATTCTATCCTTTCATAAGTTTACTCCTTCAAGATCTGTTTTTATTGTTGTGATGATTAAATTACTGCTTTTGCCAATTGTTGTTTGGGCAGTCTTAAAGATTGGTACAAGGCCAGATGCTTGGAACGATTTAACTATTTTAAATTCAGCTGGACCTTCTGGAGCAATGGCGTTTGCTTTAGCGCTCTTACACAAAGTAAATACAGATAAGATTGCACCAGTTATTGTGTGGACTTCTATACTATCTTTAATTTCACTTGCATATTTAGCTTAAAGATCATTTATTAATTACTGAAATTTTTCTATTGGGGTTTAGATATGAATTTTGATATTAATAATTTTATCCAGATTAGGCATGATCTCCACAAGCTCCCTGAGCTTGGCTTTTCCGAAATTAATACAAAGAAAAAAATTGCTAAATTCTTAAGTGAAATTGGTCTGGAAGTGCATGAGGGAATTGGAATTGTAGGTGTACTTAAAGTTGGTAACAATAGAAAAACCATTGCCTTACGTGCTGACATGGACGCATTGCCTATAACTGAGAAATCTATTCATAATTATATATCTAAAAATGTTGGTAAGATGCATGCCTGCGGGCATGATGGGCATATGGCTATGTTAATGGGTGCTGCAAAAAAATTGTCTTCTAGCCGAAACTTTGATGGGACAGTAATTTTTATTTTTCAACCAAATGAAGAGCATGGACTTGGGGCACAAGCAATGATTGAGGAGGGTTTATTTGAAAATTTTCCAATATCCGAAATATATGCTATTCATAATTTACCTGGCGCTCCCTTAGGTCAGGTCTCAACAAGAGTAGGGCAAATATGCTCTAGTGAAAGTTTATTTGAAATCGAATTAAAAGGTAAAGGTGGTCATGCCTCTATGCCCCATATTGGTAAAGATGTAATTACCATTGGAGCAGAGTTAATAGTTTCATTGCAAACAATCGTTTCTCGAAAGCTCAGAGCAGGTGCAGGTGCTGTTGTCTCTGTAACAGAGTTTATAAGTGATGGTCAGCGAAACGTTCTTCCTGGAAATGCTATAATAAGAGGTGATGTTCGTACGAGAAACCCTTTGGATAGAGATTTAATTAAGGATTTTATTGGAAAAATATGTCAAGGCATAGCAATTGGACATGAAATAGAAACTGATTATAGCTTTACAACTGGCTTTATTGAAACAATTAATGCCCCTAAACCAACTCAATCAGTAATAAATACTGCAAATGAACTATCTCTCGATGTTATTCCTGATCGGGAGGTAATGAGCTTCTCAGAAGACTTTGCACATTTTAGTAATCTTGTGCCAGGCTGTTTTTTATTATTAGGTAATGGTGAGAATTCGCCCAGTAACTTCCCGTTACATTCAGCTTTTTATGATTTCAATGATGAACTATTGCCGATAGGAATTTCTTTATGGGAGAAATTGGTTCTTAACTGTTTACCAAAGTAAATTTTAAAATTAATTTTTAAAAACTAATAATTGTTAAAACTTACAACTGCTCCAGCTATAACAAATACAAGTGCAATCCTTCCAATTGTAGTTATTGGCTTCATTAGTTTTGCATTTGGTGGCATCTTATTTTTCGACGATCTGTATATGTGTATATTACCAATTATTGACATTACTAGCAATACAGAAGCACCAATAAGCTTAACAGTAAAAGCTGTTCCAAGGTTCACACCTTGATATATTATGCCGTGTAAAGCTAAACCAGTAATCCACAATATGATTAATGATCCAAGGCCCATAATGCCTAATATTTGCATTGATTTACCTACTAAGGGGGTAGGTGCTTGTTTTGCCTTTAAGTGAACTGATTGAATAACGGCTCCACCAATTCCAATACCCCCGGCAACAAATATTGCTAAAAAATGAAGAAATTTCAGAATATATATTTCCATGAGATATCCAATCAATTAACAATCTATATGTAAATGCATAAATAAATATTTAAGAAGTTTCAATCCTATTAAATATGATTATTATATTTGATATTCATTAATGAGGATTATAAATATGAAGCTTGAATTTCATCATATTAACTTTGTTTCAGAAGATGTGGACAGGTTACATGCTTTCTATACAGATATTCTGGGACTTGATAGTATGCCAATTGAATTGTTTCCTCGCCCAGATGAGACTAAAAAAAGTGGATATAGTGGTAAAATAAAATTTGCTACTGATAGTAAGATTCAAATGCATTTAGCTGAACGTAACCTAACAATTGGATTTAAGCATGATAAAACCATTAATCCAGTTGAAAAAGGGCACATAGCTTTTAAAACTGATAATATTCAAGAATTTATAAAGATATTAAATGATAATAATATCCAATATTCTGATTATGGAACAACTTTTGCAAAAGAATGGTATCAAATATTTTTTTATGATCCTGAGGGGAATATAATTGAAGTCCATCAATCTGTTTAATTGATATTGATCATTCAGAAATATCTATCAGATATTTTGCTATCATTAGATCTAGGTGTGCTCCTCCACCATTCTTAAATATAGTAATTTCATTTTCTGATCTTCTTGCTGTCTTTGAAGAAAGAAGCAAATCGTAAAAATCACCTTTTATATCGGTTTTTTTAATTATTCCATTTGCAATTGGAATAGTTAGTTCTCCTATGTGATCTATTGTGGTGGCTCTACTATCAACAAAAATTGAACCTGAAGATATTAAGGTATCATCTGCTTCACGCATATCTGTGGTAAAGGCCCCAATTAAATCTACGTGGGTACCGGGCTTTATCCATTCACCTTTAAGAATTGGCTCATGTGCCATTGTTGCAGTGCTTATTATATCAGCTATTGAAGCGTAAGATTTTAAATCTTCAACCGCTTCAAGTTTGATATTTATACCTTTGATTTTATGTATTAATTTATGAGATTGATCTGGTCTTCTTGCCCAAATCATAATTTTTTCTAAATCAGGAAATGCAGCAGAATAAGCATAAACCAAACTTTCTGCTACAGTTCCGGCGCCTATTATTAATAAAATTTTGCTATTTGGCTTTGCAAGTAATTGAGCTCCTAAAATAGAGTCACTTGCTGTTTTTATTTCTGTTATTAATTTGCTTTCAATAATTGCACTCAATTCTCCTGTTATCGGTTTATATATCATCATTGCACCTTGAACAGTTGGCAATCCTCGCTTGGTATTTTCGGATATAGCTGTTACTGCTTTTACGCCATAACCTAACCCCTCAATAAATGCAGATCTGGTTAATAATACTGAATCCTTTGATCCTAAGAATGTATCTCCAACTTGCGCTTTTTTTAGAAGGTGCCCTGAACGCAATGCATCTACTGCTTCTAACCATGACACTAATTTTATAGTATTTTCATATTTTATCATTTTTAATGTCATGAATTGATGCCTTTGAGTTAATTTTTCCTAATTAATTAAATAATCTTTAAATTATGCTAAAGTAATTAATTTTTCTTACAATATAGTTTAGTAAAAAATTGATATGCAGATAAAAACTGATAATTTTAGAATGTATCTACTTTTCTTATTTTTATTAAATAAAAAGCTATTGAATTATTTATATTTTATTCATTTAATTAGGTAAATTTAAAGATCGTTATAAATGCAAAGTAAAAAAATAATCCATATAGTTTCATGTCATGCTGAAGGTGAAGTGGGAGATGTTATTGTTGGTGGTGTTTTACCTCCACCAGGTGATACGATTTGGGAGCAGCGTACATGGATAGCTAATGATAAAACCCTACGTAATTTTGTACTTAATGAACCCCGCGGAGGTGTTTTTAGGCATGTGAATTTATTAGTGCCTCCAAAAAACCCTATCGCAGATGCTGCATTTATAATTATGGAACCAGAAGATACTCCACCTATGTCTGGATCTAATTCAATATGTGTTGCCACAGTCCTTTTAGATACTGGCATTATTCCAATGCAGGAGCCAATTACAAAAATAATATTAGAAGCCCCTGGAGGCATTGTAAGAATTAATGCTCATTGTTTGAATGGCAAAGCTGTGAAAATAGAAGTAGAAAATTTACCATCATTTGCTAATCTCTTAGATATAAATTTGGAAGTTGGTGGGTTGGGAACAGTTACTGTTGATACTGCCTTTGGTGGAGATAGTTTCGTAGTAGTAAGCCCTAAAGTATTAGGATTTACACTTAATGTAGATGAAGCAAAAGATCTTGCTGAAATTGGTGTAAAAATTACTAATGCAGCAAATGAACAATTGAAATTTTATCATCCAGAACAACCAAATTGGAAACATCACTCATTTTGTTTATTTGCAGGAGAACTTAAAAGAAATGACATTGGTTTAACTGCTAAATCAGTAGTTTCAATTAAACCAGGTAAATTAGACCGTTCTCCGACAGGCACGGCAGTTTCTGCAAGAATGGCCCTATTGCATGCGAGGGGTGAAATGCAGATTGGAGATCATTTAACGGGTGTCTCGATAATTGGTTCTGAATTCCAAGGTAAAATTCTTGGTACATCAAAAGTAGGCAACATTAATGCAATCAAGCCGCAAATAAGTGGGCGAGGGTGGGTAACTGGCACGCATCAGCATTTTCTTGATCCAAGTGATCCTTGGCCTGAAGGCTATAAGGTTGGTGACACTTGGCCAATAACACACTGAATGTAATTTGAAAATTAAGATAGAATAATTATTCTGCATCAAGATTTGTTTGCAGTATTTTTTACTTTCTTCTTTTTAAAACAGCATTTTTTCCTCTTGGTGCATTCGTTTTTTCTTTTTTAGGACGATCTGATTTAACTTTTTTAGCTTTTGGATTAGTTGACCCTTGCTTTTCGTTAACTGGTTTAGGTCGTGCGCGATTTTTAGGTACTGATTTTTTACCGCCATCTTTTGACCAGTTTGGTTTTCCTTTATTCTTGGTTTCAGGTTTAGAATCGCTTTTATCGCGACCCTTTAAAGGAATAACGCCTCCATCTGGCCGTGTTTCAGGGTTCTTATTAGGGTTTGGTTTAGACCTGCGCTTTTGTGTTTCAACATCCCACGGCTCACTATCATCTCTGCTAGTATCACTGTCCCATTTTTTCTTTGCTTTGAAGGGTTTTCCGTGTTTGTCTGATCTATCAAATTTCTCACGTGGTGATGTCTTAATATTTGGAGTTTTATCTAATTGTTTAAGCCATGCACCTGGTTCAATTTCTTTGTTTGATCCTATAGATTTTAAAAACCCATCTACACTTGATTTTAATATTTCTACAAATGTTTCAGTATCTTGTATTCTAATTGCGCCAATATCATCACGTGAAAGATTACCTGCTTTACAAATCATAGGTAGCATTCTTCGAGGATTAGCATCTGCTTCTCGCCCTCCACTAATAGAAAACCAAACTGTTGGTCCAAATTGTCCACGCGGCTTTGGTGCTCCAAGTGCTCCTGAAGGAACAAGTTCTTCTGGAGCTGATTGATTTTCAATATATAATCGATAAAATGCAGTTGCTAATTGCTCAACGCTAAACGTCTCTATTAGTTTATCTACGCTGCCTCTTTCGGCAGAGGTTGCTATATTTGTCCAAGTGCTATCTGATAATAGCCTTTCTTGATCTTTTTCAATTATTTGTTTTGCGGAAGGTGCATCTTGCCAATTCGCAGTGACTTTACCTAATTGTAATAATCGTTCTGCTTTTTTACGAAATCGATTAGGTACAATCATAGCTGATACACCTTGGCGGCCTGCACGGCCAGTTCGACCAGAGCGATGCAGCATTGTCTCATGATTTTGAGGCAACTCTGCATGTACAACTAAGTCTAGATTAGGTAAATCAATTCCACGAGCAGCAACATCAGTAGCTACGCATACTCTGGCGCGACCATCTCTCATTGCTTGTAATGCATGTGTTCTTTCTGATTGAGATAATTCACCTGAAAGAGCTACAACTGAAAACCCTCGGTTTGATAATCTAGATGTTAATCGATTTACCATTGCTCTCGTATTGCAAAATACTAGTGCATTTGGGGCTTCATAGTATCTCAAGGCATTTATAATGGCATTTTCTCCATCTCTAGGAGAAACATTCATAGCAATATATTCTATATCGGCGTGTTGTTTTGTATCAGATACTGTGGTTATGCGGATAGCATCTTTTTGGTAACTTTTTGCTAAATTAACAATAGCTCTTGGAACAGTGGCAGAAAACATTAAAGTTCTTCTATCTTTTGGTGCCTCAGAAAGAATAAATTCTAAATCCTCTCTGAAACCTAAATCTAGCATTTCATCAGCTTCATCTAAAACAACAGCTTTTATTTGTGATAAATTGATTGACCCTCTTCGAATATGATCCCTAAGACGACCTGGGGTAGCAACAACAATATGTGAGCCACGTTCGAGTGACCTGCGTTCGTCCCGCATATCCATTCCACCAACACATGATGCTATAGTTGCACCAGCCATACTATATAACCAAGTAAGCTCTCTTTTAACTTGCATGGCAAGCTCTCGTGTAGGTGCTATTATTAACGCTAGAGGTGCGCTTGCTCGTTCAAAATTATCTTTGTCTTTTAATATTGTTGGCGCAATTGCTATACCAAAACCTACTGTTTTACCTGACCCTGTTTGAGCCGAAACTAATAAATCAGAAATTTCAAACTCTTCTTTGCTTACCTCTGATTGCACAGGAGTAAGTTTATCGTAGCCTTGCTTTGCAAGGGCATCTGCTAATGTTTTGATCACAACTATTATTTCTTATCATGGCAGTGGTCCATGGCTTGAGCCAATGGGAAGATCTCTGCAGGTTAACATTCAATATTTGGTAAACCCCAAATGTTACCAAAAGGCTAGAATGCTGAAACCCAAAAACTGCAAAACTTTGCCTATCATGGCGCGATAGTCCTTATTTGTGGCAATGTATAGGGTTAAACTGACAAAACTATAAACCTTTTCCTTGTAAAAAATATAAAGAAACTGGATACAATGTTATGTAATTATTTTTTTCTTGGATCCTAGAATGTTTGAATTGTTTGTAACTGCATTTGTAATGCTTTTTTTGGTTATTGATCCTATTGGATTATTACCAATTTTTATATCTTTAACTCTTGGTAATAATAAAAACCGTTTAAAAATAGGATTCAGAGCATGTTCAGTTGCACTTGGAATTTTGCTACTATTTGGATTGTTTGGAGAAAACTTATTAAACTTTATAGGTATAGGTATGCCCGCATTTAAAATATCTGGTGGGTTGCTTCTGTTTTTAACTGCTGTGGAAATGCTATTTAGTAAACGCGGGCAGCGTAGAGAAGAACAAACTGAAATGGATGTACATGATGACCCTTCAGTTTTCCCTCTTGCAACACCATTGATAGCTGGGCCGGGCTCTATGGCTACAATGATCTTGTTGCTAGATAATGATGCTTCAGGCATTACATCTACTTTTGTAGTATTATCTGCAATGGTTTCAGTCGTATTTCTAACATTCATATTTTTTTCATTGGGTGGGCCATTTGAACGGTTGTTGGGTAAAACAGGCATCAATGTAATCACAAGATTGATGGGTATGTTATTGGCTGCGCTATCTGTTCAATTCGTCGTTGATGGCTTAAATGGATTAGGCATTATTTGATAGTTAATTATTGTGAAAAATATAATTGTGACTGCTCTGTTAATTAGGATTTATAAACTCTTCTAAAGTGAAGATAGTTCATGATATTATTGTCAATATGGTAGAAATTGAAATTTTCAGCCAAAATTTTTAGATAATAATTTATATTGATAACAAGCTTACATCTATCATAGCAATTAAATGTTTAAAACCTAGGTTAGGGTGCAATAATCAAGTTAGAACGTTTACCGTACCACCAACGGCAAACGCTCAATTTGTAGAAAAAAATAGAACAAGGCTGTAGAAATTTTTATATTTGTTAACTTTAAGCCCTTTGTTAGTTCATATTTAAGTGTATTTTGTATTTTCTTCTGAGATTTGCATCAAGAATAGGGTCAAAAGCTACGTCAGATGGTTTTGATAAGATATCTTCTTTTATTTTTGTGGCCTTTTCAGTTAAAACTGGCTTTCCAATTTCAGCCCACTCTTTTGGACTAGTCCTATCTCCTAGTTGAGGATAGACATGGTCAGATTGCATTCTACCCAATGTTTGATCAGTACCTAGATAATGACCTGGGCCATTTAAACACACATCAGCAATTTGATCTAAAGCTAATGTTTCATCGTTTACCTCAATACCCCTCACGCATCGTATTGATTGGCCAATTAAATCATCACCTAATATTAAAGATTCATGACAAAACCCCAGTAAAGAAGCATGCATGCCTGCTGCCTCATAAACCATGTTTAATCCAGATAGCCCAGCCATTACGCTTGAACACATTTGCTCCCAACCTGCTTGCATATCAGGCATTTTTGAGTCTGATGCACCAGCAGCTGCACCGCCTGGAATGCCATAAAATTTATGCATTTGGGCGCAACCTGCGGTTAATAATGCTTGTTCTCCAGACCCAACACTCATTGAGCCAGTTCTTAAATCTAATCCGAAAGGCCATGTGCCAAATATTGCAGGATGCCCAGGGCTCATAGCATTCACATACACAATGCCTGCAAGGCATTCTGCCACTGCTTGAACAATTGCTCCAGCAATTGTAGATGGGGCAGTTGCCCCAGCCATTCCTGCTGAAAGTAATAATACTGGCATGCCACCACGAATACATGCTTCCATTACCTCACATGCTTCAGTAGCAAATTTCATTGGTGGAACTACAAAGCAATTACTATTTGATATAAATGGTCTTTCGCGAAAAGCACCCTCACCACCAGCAATATCATAAATAAGTTCAAATATTCCTGGAATAAAAGATGGTTCAGTAAAACTAGTTCCTATATGTTTTGAAGTTCCAGAGGTTGCACCATAAATAGTATTCATATCCATTTCAAAATTATCTGCTATATCCCTACAAACCATAGGTCTCTGAAAAAAATGAATATTATCAAGTTGTTGCGTTATTTTAGCTGCATCGTGGAGGTCTTGAAGTAAACATTCACGGTAATTATTTCCATCAATATCAACAAGATTCACAGCAGCGCCTGCTGTGCCATAGTGAACACGGTTTCCGCCAACATCTAAATCATTTTTACCATCGCGCGAATACAAGGTAATTGATTTTGCTGCTTTGGCTAACATGTCTTCAACTAAAGCGCGAGGAAACCTGATCCGGCCATCATCTCCCAATATTGCACCTGCGTCAGTTAAGATCTTTATACCACTTGGAGGCGCATCTGCTAAGCCAATTTGCTCTAAAGCGTCAAGAGCTGTATGGTGAATTTTTATGGTGTCAACTTCAGAAAGTGGTTTATATTTACCACCTTCCATACCTGGCCTAATAGGTCTTATGTCATCAGAAAGTTTTGAGGACCTTAATGCTTGTCGAGCTGAGCGTCCACCTGATCTACGAGTAATGTTTGTCATATAATATTCCTTTTTGAATTAAAAATTTATCTCAAAAAGTATATGGAGATCCTCTTGCCGCACGTCCACGCTGGGCACCAATAGTGCTAGATATCAAGCATGTCATCCAATCTAAATCAATCATATATAATGATTGCTGTAGTTTTTAGATTCTGTAAAGTTTTTTTTACACATGTTTATTTAAAATCATCTACCATAAAACTAATAGAGTAGATATCGCCCCTATTAGCTTAAATTATAATTTTCTCATTTATAAAAATTTTATGTTATTAACTTGAAAAGTCGAAAATAAACTCCATATGATAAATGCGCATCTAAGTTCAGTCCCCTTTGTGTCTTAGATGCGTTATATATATATGATTTTCAATTTATAACTATTGGAATTGATCGATGTTCAATTGAATTGTAATCACAGCTATAGCAATATGTTTTCATTAATTCACGACCAGGCTTAGACTTTGTTTGTTTTTTAGTAAGGGTTCTTACTTTCATTAATTGACCCCTTCGACAATTTGGGCACCTTCGTAGTCCAATAAGTATATCTCGCATTCTTGTTTCAAAATTTAAGAAAAGTATTATACCTAAAAAAACTATTACTAAATATTTGTCTTCTAAAATACGCCAAAAACTTGTACGTTTTATTGCTGAGCTGAGGGTTATTTTGTCTAATTGGTTTGGATCATTGACATCATAAGTTGGTTGTAAGCGGTTGATTATTTCATATGTTCCAAGTTCTATACCCTCTGCTATTTGATTGCCTTGAAAGTATGGTAAAAAATGATTTTGTATTACGAGTCCCATACGTTTATTGTATATTTCTCCATAGCTTGATCCAACTTCGATGCGCATTTCACCATCTGACCTAGATATTAAAATTAATACTCCATCATTTCGAGCTAAATCTCCAAGTCCCCAGCTCCTAAAGAGACCTTTTGCAAATTCCTCTATCGAAGAAAATTCACCATAATCATATCTGGTCTCAATTGTTGCGATTGTTAATTCTAAATCCAAATCTTGTCTTAATTTTATTATTGTTTTTGTTAGGCGAGCTTCAGTTTCTGGATCCAATAAATTAGCATAATCACTAATGTAAGGCGTTGTTGGTAAGGGAAAGTTTTTGGCATTTATATTACTAGCAAGTATAAAAAAGAAAAATATCAGTAAATTTCTTAATAAAAACATGTCATTTCCTTATGAAAACATTCAAAAAAAGATAAGCTTTTAATTTTAAAGTAGCAATTCAAAAACCAAATGTTATTTAATAATATTAATTTTACTTTATTTAACTGAAGGTTCTTTATTTTCATTCTTTTGGCAAAGTGATACCTGCATATTGGAAAAGTGAGAAAATTATGACTATTAAGCTTTATAATATTAAAAATCGAAAAAAAGAGGTCTTTAAACCTATAGATGCAAAAAATGTACGCATGTATGTATGTGGACCAACGGTATACGATAGAGCACATATAGGAAATGCAAGGCCAGTGGTTGTATTTGATATTCTCTATCGATTACTGAGGCATAAGTATGGGGTTACATTTGTCAGCTATGCAAGAAATTTCACAGATGTAGATGATAAAATTAATGTTAAAGCTATTTCTACTGGCAGATCCATACGTGAAATTACTGATGAGACTATTGGTTGGTATAATAAAGATATGGCTGCATTAGGAGCTTTAGAACCAAATTATACACCAAGAGCTACAGAATATATTTCTGAAATGATTGAAATGATTAAAGAATTAGTAAAAAAAGGTCATGCATATTCTTCTAAAGATCATGTTCTTTTTGATGTTAATTCATATGAAGAATATGGTATGCTTTCAGGGAGATCTGTTGATGATATGATAGCTGGAGCCCGAGTGGAAGTTGCTCCATATAAAAGAAATCCAATGGATTTTGTATTATGGAAGCCTTCAAACAATGAACAGCCAGGTTGGGAAAGCCCATGGGGTTTTGGCCGGCCAGGTTGGCATATTGAATGTTCTGCAATGGCAAGATCATTATTTGGTGAAAAATTTGATATTCACGGGGGTGGTTTAGATCTTCAGTTTCCACATCATGAAAATGAAATAGCACAAAGTTGCGCTTGTTGTGGTCAAGATAGCTTTGCAAACGTTTGGCTCCATAATGAAATGCTTCAAGTTGAAGGAAAAAAAATGTCCAAATCACTTGGGAATTTTTTCTCCGTGAGGGATTTATTAGATGAAGGTTTTTCTGGAGAAGTAATTAGATTCGTATATTTAAGTACACATTACTCAAAGCCTATGGATTGGACCGTAAAAAAAGCTCAAGAAGCTGAAGTCACATTACGTAAATGGCGGAAACTAACTAAAGATATCCAAGATTCAAAATTGATTTCTGAGGAAGTAATTGAAGCTTTAAATGATGATCTTAATACATCAAAAGCTATAACAGCTCTACATGGCATTGCTAAGCGTGGAGATGCAAAAACATTAAAAGCTTCTGCGCAATTATTAGGTTTATTAAATAATCAAATGGGTGGTTGGGTTGAAGAAAATACTTTTGACTTATCTGCCCTAGAGGCATTAATATTAGATGTGAGAGACAAAGCAATGAAAACAAAAGATTTTTCTGAATTAGATAACTTAAAATCTTCTTTTATCTCTGCTGGCCTTGATGTGCAAATGAGTAAAGAGGGAATTAAACTTATAGTTGGACTACAGTTTGATAGCTCTAAGCTGGAGGATTTTTTATGAAACGTGAGAGAATATATTTGTACGATACAACTCTTCGAGATGGACAGCAAACTCAAGGTGTAAATTTTAATGTTGAAGATAAGACACGGATTTCGTCTGCTTTAGATGTTTTGGGCATTGACTATATTGAAGGAGGTTGGCCTGGTGCAAACCCAACAGATAGTGATTTTTTTGATACTAAACCAAAATTAAAAGCAACTTTTACTGCATTTGGTATGACTAAAAGATCAGGTAGGTCAGCAGAAAATGATGAAGTTTTATCTGCAGTTTTAAATGCTAACACTCCTGGTGTATGTTTGGTTGGGAAAACACATGATTTCCATGTAACAAAAGCACTTGGAATTACATTAGATGAAAATTTAAAAAATATATCTGAGAGTATAAAGCATATAGTTTCAAAGGGTCGTGAGGCACTTTTTGATTGTGAACACTTTTTTGATGGTTATCGTGAAAACCCAATTTATGCGTTAAAAGCTGCAAAATCTGCATATAATGCTGGCGCAAGGTGGGTGGTTTTGTGCGATACCAATGGTGGCGCATTACCTTCACAAATATTTGCTGCTACGAAAGCCCTTATTGATTATGGTATTCCTGGAGATTTTATAGGAATTCATACTCATAATGATACCGAGCATGCGATAGCAAATTCATTAGCTGCCATAGATGCAGGAGCTAGGCAAGTTCAAGGTACTTTAAACGGCTTAGGTGAACGTTGTGGAAATGCAAATTTAATAACTCTTATTCCTACGTTACTTTTAAAAGAGCCTTATTCAAGTTTATATGAAACGGGAGTTGAGGCTAATCAACTTGGCAGTCTTACAGGTATTTCTAGAATGTTAGATGATATTTTAAACCGTGTGCCGGATAAATGGGCTGCGTATGTTGGTTCGTCTGCTTTTGCTCATAAAGCTGGTTTGCATGCATCCGCAATTTTGAAAGATCCATTAACTTATGAGCATATAAACCCTAGTCTTGTTGGAAATGAGCGCATTATTCCAATGTCCAACCAAGCAGGGCAGTCTAATCTAAAAAAACGATTAATGGATGCAGGTCTTGAAATAAATAATGGTGATAATCGATTAAGTGAAATACTTAATGTTATAAAAGAGAGAGAAGATCGAGGGTATGCATATGATAGTGCACAAGCATCATTTGAGTTGGTTGCACGTAAAATTTTGGGACAATTACCAATATTTTTTGAAATTAAGCGTTATCGGGTTACTGTTGAAAAGCGTAAAAATAAATATGGAGAAATGGTTTCCCTTTCGGAAGCGGTAGTTGTTACAAAAATAGGCAAAAATAAAGTTTTATCAGTTTCAGAAAGTATGGATCCAGAGTGTGGAGACCAAGGTCCTGTAAATGCTTTATCAAAAGCATTAGCAAAGGACTTAGGCCCATATCAAAATTGTATCGATGATATGACCTTGACAGATTACAAGGTGAGAATAACTGGAAGGGGCACTGATGCAGTAACAAGAGTTGTCATAGACAGCCAAGATGGAGAAGGTAAAAGGTGGTCCACAGTTGGCGTTTCAGCAAACATTGTTGACGCAAGTTTTGAGGCATTATTGGATGCTATTAATTGGAAATTAATACGTGATGGTATGAAGCCTGAATAATGGACTTTGAATTAGATATTGGAAGCTGTGCTGATCTAGTTCGTCGTGGTGATCATGATAGATTTTTAGCTATTATGAGTGCGCCAGTAAAAAGTCGTGGTGCTCTTTTTGTTATATATGCATTTAATTTAGAAGTAGTAAGAGCTCCATGGGTTACTAAAGAGCCAATGATTTCTGAAATGCGATTGCAATGGTGGATAGATAGTATTGATGAAATATATGAGGGAGGTACAATCCGAAAGCACCAAGTAATAACGCCTTTAGCTAGACTAATATCAAAACAAAAATTACCAAAAGAATTATTTATTGATTTAATTAATGCAAGAAGATGGGACATTTATAAAAAACCTCATTTACACGCATATGCTTTTGATGATTATATAATGTCCACATCAGGAAACTTAATGGCCTTAGCATGTTTATCGATCGGAATGCCATTATCTGATATTAATAGTGCAAAAGAATATGGTTATGGAGATGGTATTGCCAGACTGTTTGTTGCAATACCAATTCTTGAAAGTAATAATAGATATCCCTTGGTAAATGGGACTGAGAATGCCATTTCAGCCCTTGCTAAAGCTGCGATAGATAAAATGAACAATGTAAGTTTCTCTGATAAAACGTCTGTAAGTGCTCTTAGAATTGGTTGGTTGTCTAAAGGTATTTTAATGAAAGTTAAAAAAAATCCACACTGTGTATCAGAAGGTATTACTTATCCAGTTGAGTTTATAAAAAAAATATTACTATTAATTAAAGTATTTAGAAAAACTTTTTAGTCAAAAATCAATTAAAGTTTTTCTTGGACAACCATATCAAAGAAAAGCTAGCTAAAATCAAAAATGGTATCATTGCAATATTTACGGAAGTCCATCCTTCAATAGGCGTAGCTGCTGAGCAGTTCATGAGTGATCCTGATGCAAGTGATGCTATTGTAACAAATCCAAAAACAAAGAAGTCATTCATCCCTTGAGCTCGGCCTCTTTCATTTTCTTCATATGAAGTAGCTAACATTGTAGTTGCACCAATAAATCCAAAATTCCATCCAATTCCTAAAAATATTAATCCAATATAAAAGTTTATTAATTCTATTCCTAATAAATTTGTTATCCCAGAAAAGGTAAGGATTATAAGGCCTAATGAAATAATCCGAGGTGCACCATATCTTATTATTAAATGTCCGGTAAAAAAGCTTGGTATAAACATCCCAAGTACATGTGCCATTACAATGTCTGCAGCATCTTTATGATCATACCCACAGCCAACAACTGCTAGAGGTGTTGAAGTCATAACTAGGTTCATCAATGCATAAGAAACCATTGCACATATTATCGAAACAGAAACTTTTGGCGATTTTAAAAGTTCAATTCGAGATCTCCCAGTTTTTGAATTGGCGTCAATTTTTTTTGGTAAAGGTATTTTCAGAAATATAAAAAATATTGCTCCTATAATATTAATGACAACAACTGATAAATAAACACCAATAAATGGTATGACAAAAATATCTGCTGATATTTTGACTAATTGTGGGCCTAAGATAGCCGGTATTAAGCCTATGGCCATTAAATACGATATAGCTTTTGGGCGAAATTCTTCTGATGCAGTGTCAATAGCGGCAAACCTTAAGAATGCTTGGGCAGACATATATATACCAGTGAAATATGATGCTAATAGAAATAGAGAAAAAGAATTTTGATAAAGTGCATAAGCGCCAAGTGCTCCACCTATTGCGCCACCAGTTGTTCCTATGATGAAGCCAAATCTTCTGCCATAGGCTTGCATAAGACTAGAAAGCCATGGAGCAGTTGTCATTGAACCAAATACAATCAATGAAATAGGTAGGGTTGCCCAACATATATTAATATCAAAAGATTGACCTGCTAACCCAGCCACAATGAAAAGCATAGGCATTTGCGCTCCAGCAAATGCTTGCGCTGCCATCATAATATAGAGATTCCGCTTTGCGAGATTGTCGTCTGCAATCATTTATTATAGGTTCCAATTATATGTGCAAAACTACCGTAAAAATTACCATTAATAAGACCCATATCTGGCAATACATTTCCTTCAGAATCGGTTGCTTTGAATAGTGGTTTGCCTTTTGCTTTTAATGTAGTTGCATAATGAAACTCATGGGCTTTTAGTTCTGAAGTCCAAATATTATTTGGAATTAAATTTCTATATCCTAAGTTTAATTTCCGTGTTTCGAAGCTAGTTTCCAAATTCAATAAATCAAGCATTTCATGACGCTTGCCTTGTGCATCAACTATTCCTTTTCCCATAGTCATATAGCCGCCACATTCACCATAAACAGATTTTGCTTTTTTCATGGAGTTTTTGAAATTATGGGCGTTTGCTAGTTTTTCTGCGTATAATTCGGGGTAGCCACCTGGCAAAAAAACTAAATCTTTTTCTTGTGGAGCTTGATTTTGTAATGGTGAAAAGAAAGAAATTTCTACGCCCATTTTTTTCCATTCTTTGAGAATATGAGGGTAAGTAAAAGAAAATGCAGCATCATTAGCAATTGCAATCGATTGCGCAGGCGGATCTAAAAAAATACTTGAGGATTGTTTAGGTTGTTTAATTGGCTCCATCAAATCAAGTATTTTTTGAATATCTAATGCTTTAGAAATTAAATCTGCAGCTTTTTCTAAAAACATATTTAGATTATTTAATTCTTGAGCCTGAACCAAACCTAGATGTCTTGAAGGCATTTCTAAATCTGTTTGGCGATTTATAGATCCAAGAATAGGAATACCTAATGGTTCTAATGCGGATATGAGCATTCTATTATGTTTATCACTTCCAACTTTATTCAAAATCAGACCAGATATTTTTATGTCAGGATCTAATTTCATGAAGCCTAAAACAACAGCAGCTACGGATTGTGCTTGCGATGTGACATCAAGTATTAAGATAACTGGTAGGTCTAATATTTTTGCGAGGTGAGCTGTAGAGCCTTCTCCGTTTGGGGGTGCTCCATCAAATAATCCCATGGCCCCTTCGACAATTAGTGGTGATGGGCTATTTACAAGATTAGATATTTGATTCGAATGCATAGCCCAAGTGTCTAAATTATAACATTCAGATCTTGATGCGGCAGCATGAAAGCGTGTGTCTATATAGTCTGGACCACTCTTTGCTGATTTTATTTTAAAGCCCTCGCGGCTTAAAGCTCTTAATAAGCCAAGAGTTATAATTGTTTTACCACTATTTGAACTTGGGGCTGACAAAATAATCCCCGCTCCATTTTTCATGATGCTTCAGCTGGTCTGCCTCTATTGAGAGGGTCAGTATTGCGAGGAGCGTTCCCAGAGAGCATACTTTGCCAATCTAAGGCTTGGCGCATTAGTACAGATTTTCCTACACATATAATAGCAGGTGGTGACATGTTTGCAGCCACCAAGTCAGCCTCTATGGTGCCCAGTGTCGTTTCTAATACTTTTTGTTCATCTGTTGTGGCATTTGTAACTACTGCAACTGGCTCACTATTACTCCTACCTGCTTTTAATAATTCAGATGTAATTCGAGCAATGTGTTTAATCCCCATGTAAATAACCAGTACCTGTGATCCATCAGAAATAGCTTTCCAATTAAGCGATGATGGACTTTCCCCACTTTGATCATGGCCAGTAACAAATGTTACAGACTGATTAACATCTCGATGTGTAACAGGTACTCCTGCATATGCTAATCCACCAATCCCAGCTGATATACCGGGTATAATTCGAATTGGTATTTGATGTTGTACCAATGTTTGAGCTTCTTCTCCACCTCTGCCAAATACAAATGGATCACCACCTTTCAATCGTAAAACTTTTTTACCTTTATTAGCTAATTCGACTAAATGTAATGAAATGTCTCTTTGTTTGGCTGAAGGTTTTCCACCACGCTTACCTGCATAAATTAAATCAGCTTTTGGATTTGCCCATTCTAAGATTGATGACCCAACAAGCGCGTCATAAACAATAACATCAGCTTGACGTAAAGCATTTAGCGCATGAAGAGTTAATAAACCAGCATCACCTGGACCTGCTCCACATAACCATACCCATCCAGGCTGTAAAATAGGCCAATTGTGTTTTGGAAGGGGAATCGTGTTTAACATATTGTTAATATGAAGTAATGATAAGATAAAGGCGAGTGAAACCGCGACATTATTTGAGAGTTTTTCGGCATGGTGCATAAGAACTGGCGTCGATGTAAAAGATTTATATAATAGTATATGATGACAAGAAAACCTAACAGTGATTTGCGACGTGGTTGGACTACGGGTGCATGTGCAACAGCTGCTACAAAAGCAGCATTGGATGCCTTGTGGGGTGTGGGGTTTAATAAAGACGTTACTATTACTTTGCCAAGGGGTGAAACTCCTATATTTCCTATAGCTCATTCAGATATTGGTTCTGGCTGGGCGGAGGTAGGAATTACAAAAGATGCGGGAGATGATCCTGATGTTACGCACGGTGCATTAATTATAGTTAGAGTTTGTGAAAATAAATCTGGAATTATATTTAAAGCGGGTGAGGGTGTAGGAACAGTAACAAAAGCAGGTTTGCCTATCGGTGTTGGTGAGCCTGCAATAAATCCTGCTCCAAGAGAAATGATGATAAATGTTGTTAATGAACAAGCATTAAAATATGGATCTAAGCCAAATGTTGATATTGTAATTTCCATTCCAAATGGTGAAGAAATTACTTTAAAAACTTGGAATGGTCGGCTTGGTATTGTTGGTGGCTTATCTATACTAGGGACTACAGGAATTGTTCGACCTTTTAGCTGTGCAGCCTGGATTGCGTCTATTCACCGTGGCGTTGATGTAGCGCGCGCTAATAATATAAACCATGTTGCTGGATGCACTGGAGCTACTTCGGAAAAAGTTGTTCAGGAATTATATGGCTTATCTGATCATGCAATGCTTGATATGGGGGATTTTTCGGGTGGTTTATTAAAGTATATTGCAAAAAACCATGTCCCAAAAATTACAATTGGTGGTGGAATAGGTAAAATGGTTAAGCTTGCACAAGGAGCTGTAGATTTACATTCATCACGTTCACAAGTTGACTTTGCAAAATTAAATAATTGGTGCAGTGTAGATGTATCTGACTCAAATACTGCTTTAGAAGCTGTAGAAAGAGCAGGCAATGAACTGGCTGACAGGGTTGCGTATGAAGCTCGAATGAGGATTATAGAATCTCTAAAAGGTGCAAATACTGATGTTGATACAATAGTTATTAATAGATCAGGTGATATACTAGGGCGTTCTAAGTGACAGGATTAATTTTAGCAGGTTCTTATGAGGCAAGAGATATATGTGAAAAGCTATATGTTAAAAAAATTCCAGCGATTGCATCCCTTTCTGGTGTTACAAAAAATCCTTTAAAGTTAGCATTAAAAACTCATATTGGTGGGTTTGGAGGTGTAACTGGTTTTAAGGATTTTATCCAAAAGCATAAAATTAAGTGGGTCATTAATGCTACACATCCATTTGCATCAACTATGAGGAATACATCAATAAGCGTATGTAATGAATTGAATATAAATCATTTAATTATACAAAGACCAGAATGGATTTCAGAAAATTCTGATGAATGGCATTACATAAATAGTATTAATGAATTAGATAGTATTATTCCAATTGGAGCTAATGTTTTCATTGGAACTGGTCGAAATACTTTAAATCAGTATTCGAATATGGATGGTAGAAAACTTTTATGTCGAGTTATTGATGAGCCAGATAATGACTTTCCATTTGAAGGTGGAAGATACTTGATTGGAACCCCTCCATTTTCCATTCAGGAGGAAGTTTCATTATTTATCAAAAATAGAATTGAATGGGTTGTTGCAAAGAATTCAGGCGGTTCTGGAGGTTTTTCTAAAATTATTGCAGCTAGGAAATTAAATTTAGCTGTGGTTTTGCTTAATAGGCCAATTATTCCTTCAAGTAACTCAGTTAAAAATGTTGATGAAGCTATGAGTTGGTTAAGCGATATAATATAATATTATTATTGTTTTTAATCATGTGATTGTTATGATTTATTAATGTATTTTTACAATTTAAATGTAAAATTTATTATAGGAATTATTAGATGCCGTTAAAAAATCATATAAAACAAGCTTTGTCTGGAAATGCTGATAATTTAATTGTTTTTTTACATGGATATGGAGCAGATGGACAAGATTTGCTTGGTTTAGCTGATGCCTTGAATGTACACTTGCCAAATACAATCTTTATGTCTCCAGATGCACCAAATCAGAGCTCTGTAAATCCCCTCGGGTATGAATGGTTTCCTATACCAAGATTAGATGGATCATCTTTAGAGCAGGCTAGAATTAGTCGAGATAATGCTAATGAGCAGCTGAATCTTTTTTTGGATAAAATAGAAAATGACACAGGCATTCCATCTGAAAAAACTTTTTTATTTGGTTTTTCGCAAGGCTGCATGATGAGTTTACATTTAGCCCCAAGAAAAAACAAAAGGATTGCAGGCGTTATAGGGATAGCAGGAATGATGATGCAGCCTGAGCTTTTAGAAAAAGAAGTAAAGCAAAAACCACCGGTTCTTCTTGTGCATGGTGACCAAGATGATGTTGTTCCTTTTGAAGAATTAAAAATCGCAGCTGATGCATTAGTGAAGTCTGAGTTTGAAGTTTACACCCTAACCTCCAAAGGCACTGGTCACAGCATTGGTGAAGATGCGTTACGTGCAGCTCTTCAATTTATCAAAAATATTCTTTAATTCAATTATCTCATTTACAATAAATAAACATGATATAGGGGGTTGAACGTTTTTTATGCGCATATATAGTAGTCTAATAATTGTTTTAATATCAGAATGACTGAAAATATTTCAAAGGTTTCAAAAAAAAAGCATGAATACGGATTTTTCGGAAAACTTTGTTAGATCTCCGGCACAGCTTAATCAAAAACCAGCACTCGTTTTAAACGCTGACTATCGCCCATTATCTTATTTCCCATTATCACTGTGGAGTTGGCAAGATGCGGTTAAAGCCGCTTACTTAGATCGTGTAAATATTGTTGCTGAATACGATGAAATTGTTCACTCACCATCAATTAAGATAAAGATACCTTCAGTTATCGTTTTGAAAAATTATGTAAAACCTTCAACATCAACTGCATTTACAAGATTTAATTTGTTCTTAAGAGATGAATTTACTTGTCAGTATTGTGGATCACATGGTCAAATGACTTTTGATCATGTATTGCCTAGGTCAAGAGGGGGTAAAACTACTTGGGAAAATGTTGTTGCTGCATGTAGCCCATGTAACTTGAAAAAAGCAGCAAGATCTATAAAGGAATCTGGTTTACAACTGCGAAGGCCAGTTATTCAACCAACTATTGGGCAGTTGATGAACGCTGGAAGAAAATTTCCACCTAACTATTTACACGAAAGTTGGACTGATTATTTGTACTGGGATGCCGAATTGGAAAATTAATATATTATTTTTCTTTATTTAGAAAAATGATTAACCAAATAGCAGATAGTATTAAGCTTAATATCCCATTATATCCTGCCATTGAAATACCAAATAAATCCCAGACTACGTCATCACACCGAGTTATAGGTGCATTTAAAATTTGATTTAATAAATCAGTGGCTGATATTTCTGTATTTATATTAGAACTGCATGATGATGGACCTTCCCACCATTTGTACTCTACACCTGCATGGTAGAATCCAATTACAGATGTTGTTATTAAGGACAAGAAGCCAAAAGCTGAGAGTGACTTTATCCTTGTAGTAAGTAGTATTAAACCAATTAAAATTGCAACTGCATGTGGCCATCGCTGCCAAATGCACATTTTACATGCTGAATATCCTAAAACATACTCGAAAAAAAACGCACCAATTAAAATTGCCATTGACCCTAAGGTAGCAATGCCTGCGAGGCGATAAATATTCATAATAGTTTTACCACTCCAAAGCCCAAGATCAAGATTATGCAGAACAAAGTAAACATTATTCCTAATCGCTTTTCAATAAAATCTCTTATTTGAGAACCAAATTTCCACAACAATCCTGCAATTACAAAAAATATTGTTGCACGTGCTATAATTGACCAAATCATGAAGGCTGTAAATGACATCCCGGTTAGTCCTGCAGTTATAGTAATAACCTTATATGGAAATGGCGTCAGCCCAGCTATTAAAACAGCCCAGTGACCTTGAGCGTTAAATTGATCTTTAAATGCCTCAAAGCTTTCAGTTTTATGATAAAATTCTAATATAGGCTGACCTAAAGTGTAAAAAAGTTGGTTTCCAATATAATACCCTAGCGCACCACCTAAAACTGACCCCAGTGTTACGATTGCTGCAATTAAAAAAGCACGGTTTGGGGCTGCTATAATAATAGGTATCATTAGAATATGTGGGGGAATTGGAAATATTGAACTTTCAATAAAAGCTATAAAACCTAATAACCAAAGTGAATATTTACTATCAGAAAATGAAAGTGTCCAATTGTATAGTTTTCGAAGCATAGTTCAACCTTCATAAAAATAAATTAAAGAGCAGGGATATTCCTAATGGTCAAGTATTAATCATTGTGTGCTTATATTAAAGCGGTAAAAAAATTGCGTTGACGCCCTTAATTACTTTAGCTAAGTGCATTGTAAGTGTGCTAAGCCCGAATGGCGGAATTGGTAGACGCGACGGATTCAAAATCC